>Ga0068714_10002978_pt1 | contig 20707 bp, 25 predicted proteins | sample MTBNYHSulfiMetaG_FD_62988 | JGI IMG/M metagenome (GOLD analysis project Ga0068714, IMG submission 62988) | Enrichment culture microbial communities from rom New York Harbor, USA that are MTBE-degrading - MTBE-NYH (New York Harbor Sulfidogenic)... | ecosystem: Environmental > Aquatic > Marine >... | reverse complement strand
TTCTCGGCCTTGTCACCGTAAGCCCAGTTGAGTACTCCGTTCAAAGTATCGAGCGGAATCCCGTAGAGGAAAGATATGGCGCCCATCATCGCAGAGTTCTTCATTATCGGCACACCACCAGCTTGTTTGACCATGGTCGTTAGTGGCATCGGCAGCGACTTGCGCGAGCCATCATATTTGACGACATCGCTGTCGTAGAGAATGGAACCGCCAACTGCCAGCTCCCTTTCATGCATCGTTATCGTTTCTTGGTTGATCGCCGCGACGAGTCCCACTGATTCTCGGTGGAGCCAGATTTGTTGATCCGATGCCCTTACCTTGCAAAAGTTGCGGCCGCCGCGGATTAACGAGCCATAATCGTTAACCACGAAGGCGTACATTCCGAGCCGATTGAACGCTCTGCCGATTAGTTCGGCTGCGCGCATCAAACCGTCTCCCGCTTGACCGCCGAGAACTAAAGAAATATCTTGCATAATACCATTAATTTGTACTAATTTGTTTCGCACCTCTAAAACCCTTGCTATTTTGTGGCCGTGAAATGCCAAAATAAATATGGTGGCTCCTTGGACTCTAGCTTTAAGAGGCCCTCTGGCGTACCCAGATACATCTAAATGCATTTAAATAAATTAGGCGTACCTAATTATCGATAGTATGGCTCAATTAGCTCATCACACATCTGGCAAAAAGGACTCCGAACTCACGCCCGCCGAGGAGGAGTACTTGGAGACCATATGTAGACTAACAGGCGAAGGAAAACGGATTAAGGTTAAGAACATCGCCAAGAGCCTCCGGGTGAAAGACCCAAGCGCGGTCGAAATGCTAAAAAAACTAAAGAAAAAAGGACTCCTTCGCTACGATCGAACGGGAGTGGAATTAACTGCCTCCGGAAAGGAAAAGGGCCTCAAAATTGTGCGCAGACACAAGCTTGCCGAGAGATTACTCAAAGACGTGTTTAAACACCAGCTGCCCGGCGTTCATGAGCATGCGTGCGAGTTCGAACACATAGTCGACGACGACTTAGCTGACAAAATAGATGCTATGCTCGGAAGGCCTTCCACATGTCCACACGGAGAGCCAATACCAGATCGGGATGGCAAGATTACTGAACAGCGGGGCAAACCACTTACTCAGCTCCCCGAGGGGGAAAACTGCATGATCAAGGTAATACCTGAGGAGAGAGACTGCGTGGAAAGATTACTTTCCCTCAAAATCCTTCCCGGGGAGAAGGCGAAAGTCCTTGAAAAGTTGCCCAGAGGGGCAGTTTTGTTGCAGTGCGGGGGAACCCAAGTTGCTTTGAGCCGGGACATCGCTTCTCGGATTTTTGTAGGGAGAGGGCACCGCTTCAGACACGGTCGTAGATTTCAAGGTGGCACAGGCTATGGCAGAGCCGAAACCCAAACGTGATATCGTCGTAGCTCTTGCCGGGACCCCGAACGTCGGCAAGAGCGCGATTTTCCATCAGATGACCGGCGTCGACGTTATTGTGTCTAATTATCCGGGGACCACGGTGGAGTTGCTCGAAGGTCGCGTGAAGCACAGCGGGCGCGAGATACGCGTCATCGATTTGCCTGGGGTCTACTCTCTTGGCGCCGTGTCCGAGGATGAAGTGGTAACACGGAGAGCTATATTGGATTTCGAGCCAGACGTGATTGTTAATGTGGTTGACGCCTCTAACCTCGAGCGCAGCCTCTATCTTTCTATCCAACTTTTGGAACTTGGCAGACCTATGCTCATGCTGCTTAACATGTACGATGTCGCTACAGCCAAAGGAATCAAACCGGATCCAAATTCTCTTTCAAAGAAACTCGGTGTCCCCGTGATCGCCACCGTGGCTACACGCGGTGAAAACATTGCGGAGGCATTTAACAAAACCATAGAAGTCGCGCTGAAAAGGACCAAACCGAGTCGAGTCATAAGCACGGGAAAGGACACCGAGGCGGCGATAGCGGAGCTTGCAAAACAAATTCGCAGGAGCTTTTCTTCCACCCCATTCAATCTTCCTCCCAGAAGCCTTTCAGTGAAACTTCTTGAGGGTGACTCTCATTTAATCGAGCATCTTGCGCGCGTTCCGGGCAGCGAGCAGGTTCTGAAGAAAGCGGGCAAGCTGGCCAGGGATATTTCCCGTAGTCATGGGGAGCCATCTGCCCATAGAATTGCCCGAGAAAGGCACAGTGCAGCGGCTTTGATTGCGCGTGGCGTGACCAAGTATATTAGGGTCAAATCTCGGTTTTCCAACCGACTCGGGGCCTTGCTGACCGATGCGAAAACTGGTATACCTATAATGGCCTTGGCCTTCGTTTCCCTACTGCTGCTCATAATCTATGTCGGGGGATTTCTTGAAAGCTTGTTTCTGAACGTTTGGGACGCAGTTACGGCTGGGATTAGCGTAGCGCTTCGTGGCTCCGGAGCGATAGGCCAGATAATTAACATAGGGTTGATCCAGGGTATAGCTGGCATTCTGGCGGTGATGATACCATACATACTAATCTTCTTCTTGGCGATGGGCTTTCTCGAGGACGTGGGCTATCTTCCCAGAATGGCATTCGTGATGGATTCGGCGATGCACAAGATAGGGCTTCACGGCAGGGCAGTAGTGCCGATGCTGGGGGGATTCGGTTGCAACGTGCCCGCAATCATGTCCACAAGGGTGCTCACGACGAGGCGTGAGCGACTCATCTCTAGTTTCCTCATCACGATGGTTCCATGCTCTGCCAGAACTGCAGTCATCCTCGGCACGGTCGGCGTCTTCTTGGGCGTGAAGTATGCTTTTTTTATTTACGCGATTATACTCGCCCTGATTTTCATATCTGGCTGGATTCTCAACAGGTTTATGTCAGGGCAAGTTTCTGGCATGGTTATGGAGATGCCGCCGCTCAGGAGGCCTTTGGCAAAACCTCTGCTAAGCAAGACTTGGCTGCGGATGAAAGGCTTTATCCTTTTTGCCACTCCGCTCTTGCTCTTTGGAAGCTTCATAATTGGCATCCTTCAAGTTTCGGGAGCGATGAGCGTGATAACCGAGCCGCTTTCCCCGCTAACAACCGGGTGGCTCGGCCTGCCTGCAGTCGCGATAATTCCTCTGATTTATGGGTTTGTCAGGAAGGAGGGGGCACTCGTTCTGCTCGTGGCCTTGGCTGGCACATCTGACCTTTCGCTATTCATGTCGCCGCTACAGTTGTTTGTCTTCGCTCTTGTCGTGACGATTTACGTGCCCTGCTTGGCTACAATAGCGGTTTTGAAAAAAGAACTCGGCGTGAAAACTGCCGCAGCTATAACAATTAGCACCTTTCTCATCTCCCTACTTCTGGGCGGTGCATTTTATCACTTAAATCCGCTAGGCCTGTGATGGTTTCTTTAGAGGAAATCTTATTACTTGCAACTGAACGAAATACGTATTGATGGTATGAGGCGGAGATGGTGTTGTCGCAGGTATGGCCCGGGACGCCCTATGAAGCCCCGATTTATCGGCCTAGTCCCAAATCCGATGACTTTCATACCTTTCCCCCCGAGTGGTTTGCCGGTCGCCTCATGTGAGCCGATTTACATGTCTTTTGATGAGTACGAATCTCTTCGTTTAACTTATATCGAGGGATTGAATCAGGAAGAAGTTGCCAAACGGATGAAAATTTCACGTGGGACTATTTGGCGCTGTTTGGAGGGTGCTAGAACCAAAGTCGCTCGCATGATAGTTGAGCGGCGGCCTTTAGTTGTCACCTCCGAACCGCCACAATCCTTCGGGGAGTCGGCAACTTGAATCAAATAGAGCAGATGCGAGTCACGGTTTTGGTTGAGGATACCAAGAATCCAACCCAGCCCGTTCTTATCGCCAAACACGGTCTTTCCTTTTTTATCGAACTTAAAGCTGCCGGGAACACAACAAAATTGCTGCTTGACACTGGGCCATCTGGGAAAATTCTTTTACAAAACGCTCAAAAACTCGGAGTTGATTTTAGGAACTTGAATTCAATTGTTCTTAGCCACGGGCATTACGATCACACCGGTGGTTTGTTGGCTGTTCTGAATAAAACCGGTAATCTAGTGCCGGTTATAACTCACCCGGAAGCACTGCAGCCAAAGTTCACCGTTAAAAAAAATCGTTTAAAAAAGATCGGGATACCATTTCCAGTCTCAGATTTGAAGAAATTATGTTATCTAGTTCTCAAACGCGGACCCACTTCTTTAACTCCCGGGGTTTGGGCCAGTGGAAAGATAAAGAGAACTAACAAATTTGAAAAAGTAACGGGGTTCAAAACGGAGCGAAAAGGGAAATTAGTTAGTGATTTTATGTTGGACGATCAGGCGCTTATCGTTGATGTCAAAGGAAAAGGGCTAGTGATTGTCTGTGGTTGCGCCCATGCAGGCGTGATAAACACCGTTAAACAGGCTAAAATGTTGTCCGGTTCATCGAATGTTTATGCGGTTATCGGCGGGTTTCATTTGATTAAATCGAGTGCGAGAAGAATAAAAGAAACTATTCGAGAACTCCAGCGAGAAGATTTGAGTCTTCTTATTCCGGGCCACTGTACCGGTAAGAAAGCCATTTCAAAATTTTCGATTGTTTTCGGGGAAAAATGCAAGCGACTTAGAGTTGGCGATAAGATTGTGATTTGATATTGGCTATGCGGTCCAACGCACTCTAATTAGCCGAAAGATTTTTATGTGCTATAGCACAATATAAAAAGATAGCTAGCGTGAATGGAACTGGTGTCTTTATGCAGGTAGCCGTACCATCAAATAGCCCTGGCGGACTAGAAGCGACGATTTCTCCGCACTTTGGGCGTTGCGACTTTTTTACAATAGTCGAAATCTTAAACAAACAGGTCAAAAAAGTGAGAATTATCGAAAATCAAGGGGAACACTTTGATTCTGCGAAAACTCCGGCGGAAAATTTGCTATTGGAGAAGATAAATGCCATTATAACCATCGGTATGGGACCCAAGGCCGTTGCGCTGATGCGTGAAAACGGCATAGACGTTTACATAACTTCGGCCGCTACGGTAAAGCAGGCCATACAAGAATTGATTGACGGAAAAGCAAGAGTGGTGAGTGATGAAGATGTGTGCAAAGATTCCAGAGAGCATTTGCACAATCCTCCAAATTTTGCACCGATGTTCATGTCTGGCGGAGGTACGGGTCGTGGAATGGGCAGGGGTATGGGCCGAGGAATGGGTTTTTGCCATTCTGGACAGAACTACCCACCTGCACCCTCGACAGTGTCTTTCTCAAGTTCGAGAATTTCAGGCTCAAAAGCTGCTGGAGGCATTAAAGTGGGCGTTGCGAGCCAGGGGCCAGGCGGCCTTGAGGACATGGTGTCACCGATGTTCGGCAGATGCCCTAACTTCACCGTCTTAGATGTAGATGACAAAGAAATCAAAAACGTCAAAATTTTGCCCAACCAGTTTCTATCTTCTTCCAGCGGAGTTGGAATAGCGGCTGTTCAAATGCTCGCTGGAGAAGGGGTGAAATATATACTGGGCGGCAGGTTCGGCCCAAATGTTACTACAGTTGCCGGTCAGCTCGGAATTCAGATGGTCTCAGTACCCTCTGGCGTGAAGATCAAGGATGCCATAAATCAACATATCATTGGCTCTTAGGTGCAACATTTGAAGGAGATTGTCGTAGCGAGTGGTAAGGGCGGCACAGGTAAGACCACGGTTGCCTCGTCATTGGCTGTTTTTCTTGCTAAAAAAGGGGTTAAAGTTTTCACTGCCGATGCCGATGTGGACGCTCCAGACTTGTTGCTCACACTTGGTGACGGGGAGACTACTTTCTCGATGGAAGTTAGGGCTTCAAAGAAGGCCAAAGTCGATGTGAATAAATGCATCGCTTGTGGTGAATGTGTTAAAGTTTGCCCTTTTGGGGCCATGATCAAACCAGATGGCAAGCAGGCAGTTTCTATAGAACTCATGTGCGAGGGTTGTGGGGTATGCACGCTTGTGTGTCCGACCAACGCTATCGAGGTCAGTCAGGCTGAAACTGGCACTCTCACTGTTGAAAGGACTAAGTATGGCTTCAGTTGCGCAACGGGGAAGTTGAGACTCGGCGAGCACAATTCCGGTCATCTTGTGGCTACCATCAAAAACATCGGACGCAGGAAAGCTCAGGACGCGGGAAGTGATATTTTTATAGTGGACGCCGCACCTGGCATAGGATGCCCAGTAATCGCTTCCATCACTGGGGCGGACTACGTTATCGCCGTGACTGAGCCGACGCCTGCCGCTAAGAAGAACTTAGAGCGGCTGGCACGGGTTGTTAAGCACTTCGGCGTTCCAGCCGGAGTTGTGATAAATATGAGCGGGTACTCAGCTGATCTCGAAAAATCCATTAAGGACTGGGTATCTCATGAACTCGGCTTTCAGCTATTGGGTGAAATACCCGTCGATTACGAAGTTGTAAAAGCGCTCGTGCAGATGAAGCCAGTAATCGACTTCAATCCTAAAGCTGAGGCTTCCAAAGCCCTAGAAAAAATAGCCAACAAAATTATGGGATTTCTATGAAAGCCCTAAAGATGAAAATTTCAAACGTGCCCATCGTTGCCGTGACTGGCGGCAAGGGGGGCACTGGCAAGACCACGGTCTCCGTGAATCTGGCCTTGGGCTTGGTTGCCCATGGTCTAAAGGTCTTGTTGGTGGACGCCGATGTTGACGGTCCTTGCTGTGCAACGTTGTTGGGGAAAAAGCTCGAAGTTGGCGAGGAAGTGAGCACTTTCTTACCGGTAATTGATGAGACAAAATGCGTCGGCTGCAGAAGTTGCGTTGAAGCTTGCCACGAGCATGCGTTGGTCGGCCTTCAAATCGAGATACCAAGACTTTTTGAGGAGCTTTGCTCCGGGTGCAAGGCTTGCCAAATAGTTTGCAAGCACGGAGCCATCGCTGACGGTCGGAAGGAAATTGGATTTATTTACACAGAGGATTTCGGCGACCTTAAGCTCATCGTCGGCGAACTGAAACCTTCGGAGCCTAGATCTCCTATAATGGCTCGAGCAACGGTGCAAAAAGCACTGAATGAATTACAAGGCGGCGGCTGGGACGTCGTGATAATTGATACCTCTCCCGGCGTTCATAACACGGTGGCGCAGGCTCTTTGGGTAGCCGACCTCGCGCTGGCGGTCACGGAGCCCACTCCCCTCGGCGCCCACGATTTGAATTTTATACTAGATCTAGCGTCAAAGCTTGAACTGCCAGCGGAAATAGTGATAAACAAGTCCAACATCCCTGGAGGTCTAAAGGATGACTTTTTTAATATCGCCAAAGAACGCAAAATTGCAATAGCAGCTGAAATTCCTTTGGATAATGAACTTTTGCGCTCCTACGTTTCAGGCGAGCCCCTCTTAAAAAAGCCCGTAAATAGTCCCGCAGCGAGAGCTTTATCTTCCCTAGTCCATAATATTCTTAACAAATTTGAGGGTGCGGGAAAATATGGCCAAAGATGAAGAAAATTCTACTTCCGGTTATGAAAAGTTCATGGAACTTGTAAAGGCCGAAATGCTTAAAGTGCATTCTGAAAAGACTGTTGAGCACGCATTGGACCCGCGCAATATGGGCCCCATGCCAGAAGCCAATGGGCATGCTAGAATTACTGGTCCTTGCGGAGACACTATGGAAATATTTTTAAAGATAAAACAGGGAAAAGTAGCGGCCGCGTCCTTTTTGACCAGCGGCTGTTGCTCAACTATAGCTTGCGGCAGTATTACTACTGAGCTGGCCAAAGGGGAAGAACTTGCAGAAGTTAAAAAAATAAACCCCGATACTATTCTTAAGAGCCTTGGAGGATTACCTGAGGCTTCGGTTCACTGCTCAGTTTTGGCAGCAAATACATTAAAAGCGGCAATTGAGGACTATCTTAAAAATCATTCTCCTTAGCTTGGTTTATGCACAGCTTCCGAGGAATGCTTAGCTTTTATCTCAAGTTTTTTCAGATATCTTTTCGCGATTATTTACGCTAGTCGCTTTTGAAGACTTGTTACCAATAATTTTTTATGTGCAATAGCAAATAATTTTGTGTTTGGTGATTAGATGGAAGAACAAAAGAAGCAGATGGAGGAAGATAATAGGCTCATCGGAGCGCGCATGGGCAAAATAAAACATAAACTGGCAATACTCAGCGGCAAGGGTGGAGTCGGCAAGAGTACGTTTACGGCCAACTTGGGCATCGCTTTTGCCAAGAGCGGGCTGAAAGTCGGAATTTTGGATGCCGACATCCATGGGCCAAGTATTCCCAAAATCCTCGGCATAAGAGGGCAGAGGCTGGTGACCGGTCAGATTGAAGACATGGGTGTTTTTCCCGCCGAAGGGCCTTTAGGTATAAAGGTAATTTCTATGGACTTTTTGTTGCCAAAAGACGAGACCCCGGTAATCTGGCGCGGCCCGATGAAAATGAACGCAATCAAACAATTTTTAGCCGATGTTGTTTGGGGAGATTTAGATTTACTGCTCATAGACTTGCCGCCAGGTACGGGTGACGAGGCGCTTAGCGTCATGCAGTTGATAAAGGGGATAGATGGGATTTTAATGATAACCGCCCCTTCTCAAATATCTCAGCTCGTGGTCAAAAGGGCTGTTGGGTTCACGAGAGAGTTGAAGGCGCCGTTGATGGGCATTGTCGAAAATATGAGCGGCTTTGTTTGTCCGAAATGCGGTGCGGAGTTTAATATTATGGGCAACGGTGGTGGTGAGGAAATATCCAAACAGCTCGGCATACCATTTTTGGGAAAAATTCCAATAGATCAAAGCATATGCGAGGATTCCGATGATGGCGTGCCATTCATCGCCAAACATCCAGAAACCCCCGCTGCCAAGTCATTCATGGAGCTGGTCGCGAAAGTGAAGGATTATTTGGAAAAAAAGAGGGAACGGCCTTGATAGTCGACGACTTGCTGCGCCTGATTGAGCGAAGAAGAAATAAGATAGAGGGCTTGAGCATCTCGCGAGTCAGCATAAGTCTCTGCTACACGGCAGTGATGCTCGACAACAGCTACGTTGGCCTTTGCCATACCCCAACGGAAGACATTCCCCACACCCATCGGGTTAGAAAGGGGGACTTTCACGGCTCCAATGCCCTGGATGCCGCGAACATGTCTAATTCTTTCGACATGATCGAGCGGACGGTTGGAATCGCCACTCTGAACGCCATTTCACAGTTTTTGATGGATTCTGAAAACTACGAGAGACAATTTAGAGCGGATGCCATAGACTCTGTAGAAGTTAGGGCAGAGGATGATGTTTCGGTTGTTGGATACATCAGACCGATAGTTGGACGGCTTAGGGCGGCCTCGCAGAAGGTCCATGTTTTTGAGCACAACCCACAGCTACGAGGAGACGCCCTGCTGGATGCCTTCGTCGATTCGATATTGCCTAAATCCGATATCGTGGTGATAAGTGGATCCAGCCTTACCAACGGATCAACTGACAGATTGCTTGAACTATCCAAAAATGCGAGGACGGTCCTTTTTGCAGGGCCAACGGCCAGTACTTTGCCCGAACCACTTTTTGAACGCGGTGTAAGCATAATCGCTGGCGTTCGGGCGAAAGGGCCTAAGGTTTTGGATGCGGTGGCCGAGGCCAAACCCTTCATGGCGCTCAAGGAACTAGTTGAGAAATATACAATGAAAAAAGCCTGACTGGTCGCGACGGTCCTTTCGTAATCTAGATGCAATCGTTAATCCTCTTTTGTGGATAGCCAAAATACTTAAATTTAGGTAAACCCTAAAATTTAACTGGTGTCCATGGGCGCAGAATTAAACGTGACCGAAAATGAGGCCAGATACCTGAAACTAATCTATAGAAAACAGGTTGAGGAATCGGCCGGTATACGGACCACCGAAGTAGCGAAATTTCTAAAAGTTCAGCCGGCTACAGTGACTGAAGTGATGCAAAACCTTTCCAAGAAAAATCTTCTGAGGCACAGATCCTATCACGGCGTTGAGCTGACTAAAGAGGGGGTTAAAGCGGCGCAGAAATTGCTCAGGAAGCATAGGATTCTTGAGGTCCTCTTCGCCGATGTCCTGAATTATGGCCCACAAAAATCTTGTGAGGAGGCATCCAGGCTAGACTATTATGCTTCAACGGACCTTGTAAATGCGATTTGTCGTGCGTACGGGCACCCTAAAACCTGCCCCTGCGCGAAAGCCATATTCGGCGATTCAAAATGCGGTTAGGAATGGAGAATAGCTGTTTTGGACGAAGTGGGTAAAATGGATGAACTTCTCTGGATTTTTGGGGCTACTTTCTTGGTCAGCTTAATATCGTTCATCGGGGCTGCTTCGCTGGCTCTGTCGGAGAAATTGTTGAAGAAGATAATGTTGGTGTTGGTCGGGTTTGCCGCCGGGGCACTGATAGGCGGTGCGTTTCTGCACTTATTACCGGAGTCCATAGAGAAAAGTGCGGCCAGTGAGCTGGACAACGTTTTTCTCACGGTCATCATAGGATTCATAACCTTTTTCTTCCTGGAAAAGCTGCTCTGGCGACATTGCCATGAAAATGATTGCCACATCCACACTTTCGCGTATCTGAACCTCTTGGGCGACGGTGTCCATAATTTTATAGACGGCCTTTTAATGGCCGCCAGCTTCGTCACTAGCATTCCGCTGGGTTTGGCCACCACGGCCGCCATAGCCGCTCACGAGATTCCTCAGGAAATGGGTGATTTCGGCGTGCTTGTTTATGGGGGCCTAAAACCGCGAAGAGCTTTGTTTCTAAACTTCGTGACCGCTTTGACAGCAATCGCCGGAGGCATAGTTGGATGCTGTTTTCTCCCATATTTCGGAGACATGACGATATTTTTGCTGCCCTTTGCCGCAGGCGGGTTTCTTTATATCGCAGCTTCGGACCTGGTTCCAGAGCTGCACAAGGAACCAGACACTACAAAAACTGCAGCATCCTTTGTAGCTTTTTTAATCGGCATTATATTGATGTGGGGTATAAAATTGATTTTTGGTGGATGAAACAGAAAAATTTTCGAGGCAAGTACATGGAAATAATTTATGGACCAGTTTCTTCTTGGCGATTAGGGAGATCTCTTGGGATAGATCCTATTTGCAGCCGAGGAAAGATATGCACTTTTGATTGCCTTTACTGCTCGCTCGGCCCAACTTCTGATAAGACAATGGAAAGGGAGATTTTCGTTTCCGCTGGACAAATTACTCAGGCTCTTAAAAAAGTGATGAATAAGGTCGAGGCTGACGTAGTGACTTTTTCTGGGACAGGAGAGCCAACTCTTGCGAAGAATTTAGGTGAGCTGATAGAGGTGGCTCGAGATGTTTCAGGACTTCCTGTTGCGGTTTTGACGAATTCTTCCTTGAAAATTAGGGCGGACGTGAGGAAGGATTTAATTAAAGCGGATATTGTCAAGGGGAAGTTGGATGTCCCCAATGATAGACTGCTTAAGAAAGTGAATCAACCGCACGAAGATATCAGATTCAAAGACATTGTCCAAGGATTGAAAAAATTCCGCGCCGAGTTCAAAGGCAAGTTTCAATTAGAGGTTATGTTCGTCCCTGAAAACAAAGACTTCTCCGAAGAGATAGCGAAAGTGGTTAAAACCATAAGTCCTGACGAAGTGCAGATAAATACCCCCCTAAGGCCAAGTTCGGCAAATCCGTTATCGCCGATTGAGATCAGTGGAATTAAAAAAAGCTTTGCCGACATGAATGTCTTGACGGTTTTTGATGCGGAAAAGCCAACTGTAAGCAAGGCCGTTGGCAAGAAGAAGATAAAGAGGCTCAAACGAGTTTAGTTTTTTGTTTAAGCCCATACAAAAAGAATAAGTAGCCCACGATCATGGAAGCCGCAAAAGCAAATACTATCCTCGTCAGCTCTATTCCTAAACCAAGAATGGCTATCCCGGCGAAAATCTGTGGCACCTCCACCATGGTCGAGGTAATAAGCATCGTCATAAATGCGGATAGGGTCATGCCTCTGTCCTTAAAGGCGCTTATAAGTGGATAAGACGCAAAAGGACAAGGCGGCAACATACTACCGAACAACCCTGCAGTGAACACGTTTCTTACACCCGAACTCCCGAAGAACCTTGAAATTGTTTTGGGTGTCAGTAAGCTCTTCATCAGTCCCCCGAGGAACATCGCAGCAAATATCGGTATTATGAGCTTTTGAATTTCTCCGATACTTGAATTTATGCAGGACATGGTCACATCCGGATTGATTATCAATGTCGCGACGTAGATGAAAACGGCAATAAAAAGTATAGCCATATGGCTTCTGTCGTTTCCAAAAATTTTCTTCAAATAACTCATAAAATCCCCAAGGCGCTAACCGAGTAAACAAGGATGCCTGCAATCATCGCAGTTATTATAGTTAGCACTAGCCTGACTCCCATTATCCGAGAGTTGAAATAAGTGAGATCGCAAGCGATGACGCAGGCAAATGAAGTTCCAGAGCCGAAGAGCATTCCCAATATTCCTGGAATTCCAGCTCCTATAGTATAGACGCTGAATATTATAGGGTAGGATATGAACGGACAAGCCGGCAGGATGCAACCTATGGCTACTCCAACAAAAACGGCAATAATCCCCGCTTGTTCGCCGAGATATTCCGCGACTAGCTTGGCCGGCAGAAGGTTTATCGCCGCCCCAGCCACGAACAGGGCCGCGATTATGTAAATTATTGATCCCCGGACAGTTTTAACGGAATCTCCGACGCTCTTCGTAGCTACTTGTGGTTTCACTATGGCCACGTAAGCATAGAGAAAAACGGTTATGATTATCATGACGTGAACACTGGGATTATCACCTAGGAAAAACGGCAGTTTGCCCCTCAAAGGAACCAAAACTAACCATGAGCACACCAGAATTGCAAGACCGCAGAGGGCGCCGGCTAGAATTCCTCGCTTCATTTGCTCCCACTGTCAATTTAAAAGAATAAATTTAAGTCTTGTGTTAACCTAAAATAGTTAACATAATGCATTTTTGTGTTTGTAGGTAGAAATACGATTGCGTGATTCAATGAATAAAGTTCCGAATGACCAGATTTACAAGAGAATCGACGAAGAATTCAAAAGAATTGTCAAAAAATACAAACTACAAAATGAAAAAGTTGACTGCAGCATAATCGCGAAGGGTTTTACTGGCCGCCGTCCGAAATCCAAAGGATCCTCTGATTTTCTGGAACAGCATATGAGAATGCCCTCAAAGGAATACGCCCTTGCTGGCGGCAATGAAGTTATCGTTCGATGCAAGTTCAAGAATTCCCATGGAGATGCTTTTACGGACCAGCCGCGGGCCTTCAAAGGCGAGTTGAAACAAGTTCTTGGACTTTTATTCGGAGACCCTGGCAGCAAGGCAATTTATTTTGCAACTTTGAACGCGACGTTGTGTCACCTCGGAATGGTAGAAGGAACAGTTCATTGCGATGAAGATGAACCAAAAAAGTGCGGTGTACGACTCGCTGATTACATACTGAAGAACTTCGACGATTCCAAGATTGCGCATATCGGCTATCAACCTGGGCATGTGGAAGCCTGCTCAAAGCGTTTCTTGAGCTACGTCACCGACCTGAATCCTGAAAATATAGGCAAGACGAAGTTTGATAGAAAGATTATATCCGGATTAAAAAATGAAGAAGTTCTTAAAAAAGTCAGAGTAGCCTGCATTACTGGCAGCACACTGACAAACGGATCCTTACCTGACTTAATAAAGTGGTGTGAAGCCAGCGGAACTAACCCTTTAATCTATGGTGTCTCGGGCGTAGGGGCTGCCAAAATTTTGGGATTGAATCATTTCTGTCCTTATGGCCGCAACAAACCGTAGTTTCACTTTAAAAATTCAAGCAATCTTTTTTGTCGTCTGGAAAGCTTTATATATTTTGTGCAATTGAACATAATTTGGTGAGCGAATGGGTGGTTGGAGAAGAAGTGGATATTTCGGGGCTTGGCCCGGCAGAGGCCCGTTTAGTCATCTGCCGCCGTGGGAACGTCCCGGGTGGCTGTATGGCCCAGGCGCCTGCTGGCGACTTTATGGTGCAAATCCATACGTACAAACGCCTGCACCAAATGTAGAAGCAGACTACCTTAGGAACTACATGGCAGAGCTAAAAACGGAATTGCAGAGCATCGAAGCACGAATTAAGCAGCTGGAAGAGGCCGAGATTAAAAAGTAAGCATCGGTGTCATATGGGCAAAATTAAGATCGCCATTGCCACGAAAGGATACAAGGGCTTGGAAGACGAAGTTGCAGACTTCTTCGCAAAGGCAGAAACTTTTACTTTGGCAGCGATTGACGGAAAAAAGGTTCATCTTGATGTTATAAAAAATTCGGCGGCTCACCTGCCGCGGGGCAGAGGCCGCACAGTGGTGCAGCTATTGGGGGACAATGGCGTGAAAACGGTGGTTGCCAGCGAATTCGGTTTGGCCGCACTTGCCCTTCTCGAAAAGAAAAAACTCTCACTGTCCCAGATAGCAGCCGGGACTAGAGTTGGCGACGTCATCAGGGACGGTCTCTATAAGAAGCGTGGTTTTTGAAATCAAGAATTAAATAAGATAAGCGATAATTTTCAATAGCACAAAATACCCAAGTAAATCAGCGCGAGGAGGTGTAAAAAAATGGAAGTGAGCATGGAGGCAAAATCAATGCCGAAACTTGGTGAAAAAGCACCTGAGTTTGATGCCATAACAACTCACGGAAAATTGAAACTCTCTGATTTCAAGGGCGGCTGGCTCGTAATGTTTTCGCACCCAGCCGACTTCACGCCCGTTTGTACTACCGAATTTATCGGGTTTGCAAAGATCTTTAGTGAGCTGCAAAAGAGAAACGTCCAGCTTTTGGGGCTGAGTGTTGACAGCGTGACTTCCCACATCGCCTGGATAAGAAACATCGAGGAAAAGTTCGGAGTAAAGATACCCTTCCCGGTGATAGCTGATCTTGACAAGAATGTCTCGCAGCTTTACGGCATGATTATGCCAGGAGAGAGCAAGACCGAGACTTCCCGATGTGTATTCGTAATAGACCCGAACGGAGTATTGAGAGCAATGATCTATTATCCGCTGACCACTGGAAGAAACATGGACGAGATACTAAGATTGATAAGTGCGCTGCAGACCACTGACGAACACCATGTCGCTACTCCAGCCAACTGGAAGCCCGGCGACGACGTCATAGTGCCGCCGCCGAATACCCAGGAGTCTGCCGAGGAGAGGCTCAAGGCCGGCTACGACTGCAAGGACTGGTACTTCTGCAAGAAGAGGCTGAGCGGGTGAGCTGACTTGGCTTGCATATCCCCTGATGGGAAGCCCACGGAATCGGGCAAGAAGCTCCTTGCGGCAGTTATAAATCCCATCATTCCGGAAGCGGTTGCCGCGAGGACTAACTTGCCGCTTTTCCGGGTGAGAAGTGGGCTGAGAGAGCTATCGGAAGCCGGTTACATCAAAGTCGAACAGGAACAACATGTTCTGACCGATGCTGGCAGGGAGGCGCTAAGGAAGCTTGGAATGGGTCCTTAGCTCCAGAAAAAATCCAGCAGAAAAAAGCTTGATGGTAGCGTCAAGTTGACTTTTACGGTTTTAATTATTTTTATGATTTTGACAGTTCTCATAGGGAAAGTTTGATCAGAAGAATATTTAATCGGCACTTACCTGGCGGCCCTATTTTGGGCACGGACAACGAGCAAATCATCTGGTTCAGACTTTTGCGCGAAAGTTTTTAGCCAGGTGTCTTTTAAATTTTGTTGACCGAAATATATGTGGGGTGCCAGGCAGCTTGTACTGGCTGAGAGGTCGACAGGATGCTGGAATTCTTTCAGGGCCTTGACCACGTGACGCAGGCTTTCCTCGCCACTTGCCTGACCTGGGGTTTCACGGCTCTAGGAGCATCTCTGGTCTTCATGTTTAAGGGATTGAACAAGAAGATTTTGAATATAATGCTCGGCTTTGCAGCCGGGGTCATGATCGCCGCCAGCTTCTGGTCGCTGCTGCTTCCAGCTATCGAGATGATGCTGGGCACTGGAGTTCCCTCTTGGCTGCCTGCCGCGGCCGGCTTCCTTGGCGGAGGGATTTTCCTCTGGTTAATAGATAAAACACTTCCCCATCTCCACCTTGGCCTTTCGATGGAGGAGGCAGAAGGCATCAGAACCCCATGGCGGCGCACCACCTTGCTCGTCTTGGCCATAACTTTGCACAACATACCCGAAGGTCTCGCGGTTGGGGTGGCCTTCGGTGCCGTCGCCGTCGGTCTCCCCTCGGCAACGCTCGCGGGAGCGGTCGCGCTGGCGATTGGAATCGGGATTCAGAATTTTCCGGAGGGAGCGGCCGTTTCCATACCCCTCCGTAACGAGGGCTTCCCCCGTTTGAAGAGCTTCTGGTACGGACAGCTTTCCGCGGTGGTCGAGCCGGTCGCCGCTGTCATCGGCGCCGTCACCGTCATCGCCGCACAGGCGATTTTGCCCTACGCCTTGGCTTTTGCGGCCGGCGCCATGATTTACGTCGTGGTCGAGGAGCTGATTCCCACCTCCCAAAGCGGCGGCGACACCCACTGGGCCACCGCGGGCGCCATGCTCGGCTTCGTGGCGATGATGATACTCGACGTGGCTCTTGGTTGAATTTTACTTGTCGTGATAATTAATTTCAGCCAGTTTTATGACACGAGATTTTAAGAGAATTGTTATATTTTAGTAGATTTAACTAATCTTTGATGTCCGTAGTTTACAATTGCGACCATAGTAAGTGTACTGTCAAGGTAACTGCAGTTTTGTTGCTTTTTGTTTTTCTGGCATTCGTAACTTTGCCTGGTCCCGTGGTGGCTCACTCACCTTCAGGAATTATCCTCGGATATGATTCCGAACGAGAAACTCTAACTGTTAGTCTGAGCCACGATGTAGCCGACCCAAACACTCACTATGTTTACAGAGTTGAGATAAGGAAAAACGGAGCCGTTTATCATGAACAGGAATATGCCCTGCAGCCCACGGATTCGACTTTCAATTATGATTACGATTTGGCCGCCGAAGCCGGTGATGTTATCGAGGTTACAGCATATTGCAATGTCGGCGGAAGCATTACCGGCCGAATCGAGATTTCAGGATCATCTGGAACAGACCAGACTGCGGTAACTTCGTCAGTAATTTGGCCTTACCATGCCGGTATCATGATTCTGGGATTTATTCTGATTTTGACAGGTGCCCTCGTCGCGAGATTCATTAAGAGAAAAACATGGTGGTTCAAGGTTCACAAAATAGTCCAAATTTTCGGATCAATATTGTCTTTGGTCGGCGTATCTCTGGGATTCTACATGGTATCCGTAACAACTGGCCAACATTTTATGGTTCCGCATGCGTACGTGGCCTCCGCCACGATCATCCTGATTTTAGCCAATCTTGCTTTAGGTTTGCAGTTGAAAAAGGGCGGGGGCGTGCGCGTCGCACACCGCTGGGTGGGTCGGGCCGTGTTGATTTTGCTCTTGGTCAACGTGGCGATTGGACTCTCATTGGTTGGAATATTATGATGAACGCGATAAGATTGAATTATTAACTAATTTTTTGAATAAAATACATAAAAATCGGTATTTCAAGGCTAACTATTTAGGTTAAGGTTGACCTACATCTAATCGCCGGCGAGCTGGTGGGCGACTGCCGGGCGCAAGCCTGAGGAAATTCCGTCCATCGGGCAGGCCCGCGGCCCCTGAGGGGTACGGCCGAGAGGCCGGATAGATGGAACAGAAACGACACCCCCCGACTCGCGCTATGATGCGGTGACGCTGAGGTCGTGTCGATGGGGATGAAACGGCCATCGCGCGGGATGCAAGGGCAAATTACCGCCGATGAACGCCTGCCGGAGGTGGGTGGTAGCCCGCTTAGCTGAATGTCGCCTGAAAACAGAAGACGGATTACGGCCAGGACGCCGGCACTCATATGTTCACGGAATGAAATGGTAATTTACTCAGGAGGTTTCTTATGGCTGACACAAAAACCATCAAAAGCCCCGACACGAAAAAGGCAAACCGGGTCCCGCCTGGCCAGAGACTTACCGACCACTGGCCAGTTCTCCACTACGGGGACGTGCCCAAGATCGACCTGTCGAAATGGAGCCTCAGGATATTCGGCTTGGTGGACAAGGAAGTGAAACTGAGCCACAGAAAATTCTTATCGCTACCGCGCGCCAAGGTATTTTCCGACATCCATTGCGTCACTGGCTGGTCGCGTCTGGAGAACACCTGGGAAGGCGTGAGCGTGACGGAGCTGCAGAAATTGGTCAAGATAAAACCCAAGGCCAAATTCGCCATCATCCACGCCGAAGCGGACTTTACGACTAATCTATCCTTGAAGGACTTTTTCGAGCCGGACGTCGTCTTCGCCGACAAACACAACGGCCAGCCGATTCAACCCGAACACGGCTACCCCGTCAGGCTCGTGGTTCCGCAGTTGTATTTCTGGAAGAGCGCCAAGTGGGTCACGGGCGTGGAGTTCACGGCCGAGGACAGGCCCGGCTTCTGGGAGACCCGCGGCTACCACAACCACGGCGACCCGTGGACGGAGGAGAGGTACTCATAAAGCCCCAATTGAAAAAATATTGTGGAAGGAGGAGATTTTTTGAGTGAAGAGAATGGCGAAAAAGATTTGGTTGGAAAGCCCCTGAAGGCAGCCGATTTGATAGCTTACCAGCGCGGAGCGGTCGTCAGCAGGGAGATTATAAGGAGAAAGACGGGAACGGTCACGATTTTCGCCTTCGACAAAGGGCAGGGGCTGAGCGAGCACGTCGCCCCTTTTGATGCTCTGGTCTACATACTCGACGGCGAGGCCGACATCACCATCTCAGGCAAGAAATCCAGGGTTTCTGCCGGGGAGATCATCATCATGCCGGCGAACAAGCCACACGCCCTCCAAGCTGTCAAGAGGTTCAAGATGGTCTTGGTGATGGTGCGCTCCTAATCTCAAGGGTGACTACGAACGGTTTTTCCGCCGTTGCCGACCTCCCATCTAAATTAATATACTCCTTATCCCTATTGTTCTACGGTCGATAGAATGGGCAAGAAATGGGGACACTACAAGCCCGGCGGACGGAGCCAACCAGTATCGTGCGTTTATTGCGGGCGCATGACACCCCGTATCAAGGCGGTGGCGGTGAAGAGGCACTACGGAGTGGGCGACCTCAGAAATATCCCCGGTCTCGACCGCAGGCGCGTGTTTCTCCCGCAGTCGAAAGAGTACGCCTGCATATCCTGCGCAAAGCACCGCAAGATGATTTAAGTTTACATTCTGGCTTTTTCGGGGCCAGCTTCAGCTCCGCGTTTTATTGCCCTGACGATTTCTTTTATCTTCGCACGCCTGTCCTCTGATTGTTCTACCAGAGTCCCAGTCACGATGACATCGGCGCCAGCCTTTACCCTCTCGGCGGCCTCATTCGGGGTCCTTATCCCGCCACCGACTATCAATGTCACGTCCGTGGCATTTCTGACCGCCTTGACCATGTCAACTGGCACGGGCTTCTCTGCCCCCGAACCTGCCTCAAGATAGACCAGCCTCATCCCGAGGTACTGGGCGGCCAGCGCGTAGGCCACGGCCAGCTCTTTCTTGTCGCGCGGAATCAGGTCGGCTCTGCCCACGCGGCCTGCCTCGCCGCCGGGTTCGATCAAAAGGTAGGCCATCGGTAACGGCTCTACACCGAATTTCTTGACGACGGGTGCGCCGAGCTTCTGGGCCCCGGTGACGAAATAGAGATCGCGTGAGTTGAGCATGCTCATGAAGAAGATTGCGTCCGCGTGCCTGCTGACGCCGGCCTCGCCGGCCGGGAAGAGTATCGTCGGCAGTTTGCTGGATTTTTTTATCGCCCGCAAGGTTTCGTCGAGCAGCTTGCCGCCAGCGCGCGTCGAGCCACCGACCATTATCCCGTCGGAGCCGGCCGCCTCGGCGTCCGCGGCCATTTCCCCGGCTTTTTCCGGGGGCTGCTTTGCAGGGTCGATGAGCGTGAGGTGTGCGGCGCCGCCCTTGGCGATGGCTCGCTTCAGGGCTTCCTCCACCTTCATCCTCGTGGCTCCTTGGTTCTCTTCCTCAGTCCCGAGTATCCGCACTTGCGGCACTTTGTGGCCTTAATCGGATTGCGCGCGTTGCAGCGCATGCAGATGTTAGCGTTGAACAGGCGCTTCTCCGCGACTTCGAACTTCGCCATGGTTTCACCTCTTTCCTCTTACCTCTTTGAGCACGTTAGGTATTTTATCGATTACGTCTGAGGCCACGAACTCGTAGCCCAGCTCGCGTATGCACAGATCGCCGGCCCTGCCGCAGACCCAGGCCCCGGCGGCCGCGGCGTTAAAGGGCTCGGCCCCCTGGGAGAGGAAGGCGCCGACTATTCCCGAAAGCACGTCGCCGGTGCCGCCTACGGTCATACCCGGGTTGCCGGTGCGGTTCAGTTTGAGACGTCCGTCCGCCGAGGCGATGGCGTCCACTCGCCCCTTCAGCAGGATGACGCAGCCGAGCTTCTGTGCGGCCTTTTTCGCTAGTTCGGCCCGGCCTGCCAGGTCGGTGGGCACCTCCTGTCCGGTGAGGATCTTGAACTCCCTGGCGTGGGGTGTCGTCACCCAAGGCATACCTCTGGTCAGGTCGCCCTTCGAGGCCAGGGCCCTCTGCGCGTCGGCGTCGAACAAGGCTGGCAGCTTCGGGTGGTTCTCCTTCAGCACCTTCGCCAGCTTGCCCACCGCCTCAACGACACTCTGAGAAGAACCGAGCCCCGGCCCGATCACCGCTGCGGTCGAACGGCCGAGTTCGTCGAATAT
>Ga0068714_10002976_pt1 | contig 20709 bp, 21 predicted proteins | sample MTBNYHSulfiMetaG_FD_62988 | JGI IMG/M metagenome (GOLD analysis project Ga0068714, IMG submission 62988) | Enrichment culture microbial communities from rom New York Harbor, USA that are MTBE-degrading - MTBE-NYH (New York Harbor Sulfidogenic)... | ecosystem: Environmental > Aquatic > Marine >... | reverse complement strand
AGGCACCTTCAGGCAGTAAGGTAACCCTTATCGGATTTAAGTCAAGCATACTCTCAAGGCCACTATAAAATGTGCCCTTATCGAACTTCTTGAGTTGCTCAAGTACCGCTGTGGCCATACCCCTTTCACTGGCGATATAGCCGTCTTTGAGCTCAAGATAAAGGTGGAGTACCGGCCTGCTTTCAACAATTTCCTTGCGTGCTGCCCAGTCCTCGTAGGGAATACTGGTATTCTCTATGGCCTGCCAGATTGCCTTCTCCGTCAGTCGCAGGAAGCCAGCTATATCAATAAGGTCATCAGCACGCCTTTCAAAAGCCATCTGCGGAAGACCAATGCCCAGCTTTTCGTTCCTTGGCGAGGTTATTTTGATTATATCCGCCATCCTGTACCTGACCATGGCCCCACCATGAAAATTGGTGATGACCACCTCATAATTCTCGTCGGCCTTCACCTCATCAAGCAGCACGGTCTTCGGCTGATAAGAACGGTCTAACTGCCACTTAGAATACTCCGTCTCCGGGATGAACTCCAGGAAATTAAGGTTGGGAATAAATGTCATGCCGCCATAGTCCCAGGTCTGAGTAGCTATGATGCCAGCTTCGGTACAAGTGTAGGTATCCAAAGGATACCTGCCCCATAGTTTTTTAATCTTTTCCTTGAGGACTACACCATCGGTACCACCGCACATAATCCCGCTGACTTTCCACAGGTCTCTGGGCAGCATGGGACGACGGGCTATTTTGCTCTTAGCCAGCCCCTTGACCAGGCGGAGCAGAGCCTTCGGCTGAGACAAGAGAGGACGAATATCTCTCTTCTCCGACGGCTGGCTAAGCTTTTCCCCAACTGCAACCAGTACAATGGGCAAGCCAAAGAAGAAATCAAGCCCTCGGGACAGGGCTTGCTTGAAGCCAAGCTCAACTCTACCTTCAAAAGTCATCTTCTCGGCTTCTTCCAGGGGCGGCAGGAACTCCGGTGCGATTTCTTCCTTCATAATATAAGTTAATAAACCTGAGGTATAAGGTCTGGGAGCCACAGTGTAAACGACTTTTGGACAGTACTTAAGCCCGGAGATATCGCCCCTTTTCTTACAGCTGGCGAAAATCCCGATACCGAACATCAATATCCCAAGTTCATGGCAGAATCTGGGAGTCAGAGGTGCCCATTTATAAGGGGCTGACTTAAAACCATATTCGCTTGACCTGCCAGTGCTATGCTGCCACATTGCAGGTTTTGCCGGTAGCATACCCTCTATGTACTCCGGAAGCTCAGGATAATAGTCAGCATAAGTAGTGAGCGGTACCTGCTCCCTGAATTCCTCCACCGTCCCGGGCATGGCGCCGCGCATAATCTTTCTGCCCAGCTCACAATTCTTCAGCAGTTCAATCTGCTCCAGCAGCAACCGCTTCTGAATAGCCATAAACTGCTCCGGACTGAGGTCAACGAAACCACAGCACATCTGCCACAGCTCCTCATGCCTTCCCTGGCGGAAAAGCTCGATAGGTTTAGACAAAATACACCTCCTAAGTCAAATAGTCTAAAACCAATATGACACGCTTTGGTTGACTTGGGAAGTGATTATGTTCTAGAAAATAGTTCTATCTTATGGGATTAAGAAGTCGATAAGGTGGGATTAGATGAGGAAATCTGCGGATTTTTAAGGGCTTTTGCTTTTGCCAGAGATACTCAGGACACGTAGCTTTTGATTTAGCTTGTCAAGCTCGCTATCCGTCGGCTGTTTGCCCAGCTCCAGACCATAGCTAAGGAAGAATTCAAGAAAGTTGCGCAAGAGTTCCCGTATTCCCTGTTCGAACTGGCGGAATTCTTCTTTAGTTACATGGCCATCGCTTCGCCCGTTGACATCCTGTTTCAACTGGCTGTCAATAAGAAAACTGATGAAATGCGAGATGCTCATATCACCGCGGTTTTCATCTATCTTTCTTGCCACATCTGAGTCTACTATAAGCATCTTTTTTTCGGGCATAGGCATTCTCCTTATTGAAAATCAGTGAATTAGAAACCATTATCCCTGAATTCAAGCACATCCAGTATGGTATCTATGCTTTTCAACAGGGCTGACCCCCTCTCCGTCACCCGGTAGGTAACTACCGGATTACCCACCTCCAGTCTATCGACAAAACCCTGGCTAATGAGCAAGCTAAGATATTTCTGTAGCTGGCTATAGCTCATGTTAGCGCTGTACATTATCTCTGTCTTGCCAGCCCCATTTTCACCCACCCTCAACATGTCACCTATTATTTCGATGTTAGATCTCCTCCGATGCATAGCACTACCCCAAAAAATGCGCTTGGAACTACTTGGCTGGTACAATAGTACTATACCATCCCCGAAAGAGCCGCTGTCAATAGGTTTTTAACCACTTTGACTAAAAATTTTACCGGAAATTCAGCTTTTCGGATTGTGGATTTCCTAAAGGACAGTAAATGGCAGGAGGTCAGGTTGACCTGAAGGTTTTATGCAGCCTTACCTCTTCTTGAAAAGGCTGAGGAATCTGTCCTGGTATTCGTAAAACAGGCTCCACCGCTTTAATTCAGCTACCAGCTCAGTTGCCCAAGATGGGTCTTGTCTGGTTTTTTCAAAAAGCTCCTCAATATGGTTCCTGGCATCCCGAGGCACGCCCGCCGAATCTACATGCAACAGCCCATGTCTTTCAAATTCAGACACATTACTCTGCATCGAGCTTGTAGTCATCTCGTAAGTAAATTTAAGCAACGATACATCCCACAGTCCCTCGACACCTTTAATAATGGCAGTCAATGGGTCTCGCTGGCTATCTATGCGCTGGTTGATTTTATCAACTATCGCCCCTACAGGCTCAGAGACAATGTTCATCTCCCTGGGCTCATTTTTGTAGGTGTAGAAAATGCCGGGCTCATGAGGATGTCTCTGAGACATCATCTCTATAAATCTTCTGGCCTGCAGGCTAAACCCCTCCAGATTAATGAGGTAGGAGGGAGTAACAATCTTTGGTTTGGCAGCAATCACCCTCCCCTCCCTGACCACATTCACCCATTCCGCCAATTCGGTAACCAAATAGTAGTAAATATTGGTAGTGCCAAAGGTAGCCAGGCTCTGCTTCGGCGTCCTCAGTACCTCGGTATGTTCAATAGCATATTGAATTCTTTCATCAGCTTCCATGCCAGTTCCACCTAACAGCTAAAGAAACAGTTTAACTGCCTGAAAATTGCGCTCTACATTCAGTTTGCCTTGCACAATACTGCCATACTCGGTACTGTGCCCCGGAACCAAAACCTCCACATCGAGCTGGGACAATCTATCTATGCTTTTCTTAAGCAATGAAAGGCTGCCACTGGGAAAATCAGTCCTGCCAATGCTGCCATAGAAGACTACGTCTCCCGTTATCAGAATCTTATTATCTGGCCAGTAAAGACAAATCGAACCCGGAGAATGACCCGGAGTATGAAAAACCTGGAGTTCAACCCTGCCTTTGGTGCCCAGGCTCAGGTTCCCCTCCTTAAGGTAGAACAAAGGCGTGAACTGTGGTACTTTCACGCCCAACATCGAGTACAGCTTCCCCCCCAATGTGTTTCGAAATTCGTCTTCCTCCTCGGACATGGCAACCCAGGCTCCACTTTCCTTGACCACCAGCTCATTTGCCTGGCAGTGGTCAGGATGACTATGAGTATTGACTATCAACCCTATATCACCAACTTTAAAGCCATCTACCTCCATAGCCTTAACCAAGTGATCGAAGCAGGCCTCACCGAATTCATTAGTGACATACCCCGGATCCACAATAGCGTGAGGCCGCTCACCACGCAGCACGTTAGCAAATAAACAAGTATTACAATTATTACCGCTTCCCTGCCAGATATAACAGTGAAAGCCATCGGCAAGCTGCACAGACTTATAAGAGTTCGATGCCCGGTAATTCATATCCTTTTACCAACCTTATACGCCCTTCTTTGAATATATTAAAATTATAAGGTAAAATTCCAGCGAAAACCAATCTAGTATACGTGTCCCTGTCATCACGACAGGTACAAGCTTCGAAGCAATACCAAAGATTGCCACGCGGAGTTTACCCTGAGCTAGTGTAGATTCTTCGACAGGCTCAGAATGAGTGGTGACGAAGGGCTCGCAATGACAAAGGTAGTCAAGTGGGAGAAATTAAGAGCGCCTGGGAAATCGCCCAAGAAAAAGCCAGTAAGCTAGGCAAGCTATCACCAGAAGAACGAGAAGGACAAAGACAAGGCCGGTGCCGCCTAATCGGTATATCTATGGCTGAGAAGTATCTCAGCCAGTATGACATTGGCTTATTCGAAGCCGAGCTCAAAAAACACAGTACCCAGGATAAAGACTTAATAAGCAAAGCAGCAATGCACCGACTCACCGAGGGGATAGACCTGAGGTACGCCCCAACATTAGACAAAATAGGCCGAGGTATTCTAACTCTAGCCGATACTACAACTGTGAAAAAAACGATGGGTAAAATAAAGGAGCTTTTCCAAGAATACGAGGAGTCCGAAAACAGAGAGAAGCAAGAGATAGAAAAAGCTGGCAGAGAGATGCTCCACCAGCTAAGAATCTCTGGCTCAGCCATCAGCCGGATTAACATTAGAGCCGGAGAGGAATGGCAAAAAAAACTGAACCAATCGGCTCATCCCTTTGAAGAGAGATTGAAATATCTCAAAAATGAATTGTTGAATAGTTAAACTCGTTTAAATTGACCTAACGAGAGCTGTAACCGACGCCTTTTATCCTGATACGATTGCCTATCACCTCCACTCCAGCGCCAAGCCTGCCCAAAATATGTTCTATCAGCCACAAGTTAGCCTCAATATGGTCAGTCATCCGGGGTATAACATATTCTGTTACACCGTCAGCCAAGGCAGCATAGATTATCAACTGGTCTGCTAAAAACCTATCGACTGTGGCTCCGGACTCGATGTCCTGAACAAGATTATTCGCCACGTAACTGCCAATGCTTTCAGCTCGTCTTCCTTTCTTACCCGCCCTATCTGAACCAAAAATACAGGCTTCGGTTTGTGTCCAAATAGCCAAAGCAGCACCTTCATGGCTAGCCGAAGCATCATAGATCGTCTCTATTGTGACATCATAACCATTTTGGCGCAATGTCCGGTGGCATTCCTTCGCCATGCGGTCACTCACCCTGGCTTGCTCCAGATGCGAACAGATGGCAGTCCCCCTTATCTCCCTGACTCCAACGCAACTAACAAGCCTGATAGGCTTAATCTTTCCCGCAAGTGGCTCGACGCTAACCTTGATGAGACCGCCACCTTGCTCAGCATAGCCGGGGCGCTTAAGCTCCAAATCAGCCTTTATACCCATCTTGCATAAGATAGGAAGAAGAACGTGTTTCGTATAATATGCCGACGGGGCAAAATCCTGAAATGTGCCGCCCGATATATCAAAAACACTTGGCTCCCTTGCGAAACAAGCTAAGGGCAACAAGGTCATGGCCAGCATTGTCGTTGAGCCGCCGGTACCTATATCCCACCTATAGCGGCCGCCTCTTATCTCCCTGCCCGGCTTGTATCTTATCTCCATCGAGCCCAAATCCACCCCCCACACCACACCCCGGGACAAATCTCTGCAAGCCAGCACTGCCTGACGATGCTGATGCCGCAACCCCGGCTTATCCCTGCCTGCACGGATACCCCACATATGCAACTCTTCAACTAGCAAGGCAGCCAAACTTATGCCATAACGCAGTAGTGTACCACTGCCTGATTTGGCTGAGCCATCTATCTCTATCATCTGAATACGAGATTACTCTTAATCAGAGCTTGTAGAACCTGGAAGAGTAGAAGCCAAAGGCACCAAAGGTTACAATGTGAGGTCTAAGAACTATACTACACTTGAATTCATAACGTGGTTTGCAAACTAGGCCAGAGTCATAGCCTGACGCATAGCAGAATCAATATTTTTATGCGTGTCTTCGGTGGCATCCTCAACTATCATATTTGCCACTTGTAACAATTTATTCTGCTCCGCACTACTCAAGTGCTCCAACAACTCCTCCACTCTCCTTGCCAACTGCACCTGATGCTCTAAAGAAATACCCTTTGATGACCGTGGCAGCGCCAGTAAAGGATGAGCAAAAAGTGTCGGCTTAAGCAAAGCTGCCAGGTAAATAAATTTAGCCGCTCGATTCGTCTGGGCCAACTTCCAGGCTGCTTTATCCTGCTCAGAAGGTTGCAACCACTCTAGAGCAAAAGCAAACTGGCAACCAACGAAGTCATGCTGAATCAAGAATCTGGTGGCTTCAAAATCCTTAACCGCCACAGACACATAGTAAAGAACCTGGTCCAGCACAGGTAAATCAAGCCCCTTAATCTCAGCCGTATGACGGCAATCATCAGGAATCCTGAAAATATAATACTCCAGCGAACCGTGGAGGGCACTATGAGCTGCCTCATGCCTTATTGCCCCCACCCTGGCTGATTTGTTAAGCTTAGCCAATTTTTCCAAGCAGCAGATCACCCGCGGATAACCACGCCAAGCATCATGAGAACAGATAAATTCCTCATCGCCGCTGGTAGCTATGCCAAGCCTAACCTTATCCTCTTTAAGCAAGGCTCGCATGCTGGGTTCCCTGTCAACCACATGAATTTCAATCTTGTACGGAACTCTGGATCCGAACCGCCGATAGCAATCGCGGAATATATTTTCAATGTCCCTCTTTAAGCTCCAAGGGATATTGCCACTGGTAATGACACTCAGCTCAACAGTCGCCATGCTTACTGATAACAAAGATAACAATGTTAGTCAGCAAAGTCAACACCACTGTAATTACTAAGACATTAGCCTCATTGCAATTAGCTGCTAAGCCATGTAAGATAAGGCAAAAATGGAGCAACTCTGGGCACCGTGGCGAATAGAATACATACTTCAAGCCGAAAAGGGTGGCTGTTTTCTCTGCGGAAAACCGAAGGAAGCCAACGATGAATCCAACCTAATCCTCTACCGGGGCAAAAGCAATTTCATAATTTTGAATTCCTTCCCCTACAACCCAGGGCACTTGATGGTAGTACCCTATCGCCACATTGGTCACCTTGATGAGCTTGCCGATGAAGAAGCAAAGGAACACTTCGACCTGGTTAAGCGCAGCCTCAAATTGCTAATCGAAGTAATAAAACCAGCCGGTTTCAACATTGGTATGAATCTAGGTAAGGTGGCCGGTGCCGGGGTAGATGACCATATTCACACGCACATAGTGCCTAGATGGCAGGGTGATACCAATTTCATGCCAGTGATTTCAAATACCAAAGTTCTACCGGAAGCATTAGCATCAACCTACAAAAAGCTAAAGGCTAGCTTGCAGACTGCACCATAGCCGTCAATCGCTGGCACGGGGATAAGAGCCGAGTATTTTTATGAAATCGGTTTTCTGCTTAAGCCCCGTAAGGGCTTCCTGGCTAACTATATCGTCTATGTGCCCCTCAAAATCAACATAAAATATATATTCCCAGGGTTTATCTCTACTGGGTCTTGATTCCAGCTTTGTCAGGTTTATGTCCCTGGTGGCAAAAGCACCCAAACAAGTATATAACGCTCCCGGAATATTTTTGGTGCTAAAGACCAGAGACGTCTTGCTTTTCGGTGTAGCTTCGGCCTTCTCCTTGGAAATAACGAAAAATCTGGTGTAGTTATTGGGGTTGGTCTCAATCTTCTCCGCCAGTACCTCCATGCCATAAATTTGAGCCGCCCTTTTGCTTGCCACAGCAGCACATCCTTTCAGACCAGATTCCTTTATCCTTTTGGCACTACCGGCAGTATCGTAGGTAGGCATAATCTCAGCCTTGAGTTTCCTCAAAAACTCCTCACACTGGGCTAAGGCTTGAGGATGTGAATAGATCACTTTTATTCCATCCAGACTTTCTCCGGGTAAAGCCATCAAACAATGACTTATCCTGAGATGAATTTCACCAGAGATATTTAGAGGATAGCTTAACAACAGGTCGTAAGTATCATTAATGCTGCCGGCTTGAGAATTCTCCACCGGGGCCACACCAAAATCAACATTATCTCTAAGCACAGCTTCAAAAACATCGCCTATATAACGGCTGGGGAAAAGGTCTACATCGCCAAAAAAGTTGATTACGGCATCTTCACTAAACGCTCCCCTCTCCCCTTGAAAAGCAACCCTAGTCATTCTTCCACCACATCCCAGGGCTATTCGCTAGCCAGTTCCTCTTGCAGAGTTTTTTCGCTGTCAGTAGTTGTCAAAGCGATGATACGGTCATTAACCTCTAGGACAGTATCGGCTGTGGGCACCTGAGGCTTCTGTCCATTTCGTATTAGCAAGGCTAAAATAGAATCGGAAGGCAATGACAACTCCTTAACCGACTTGCCCACTGGTTTTGACCCCTCCAGTATCTTAATCTCAACAATCTCTATCTTCTCCTCCCCCATGGTCAAAAGGTGAATTAGCGGATGCGCGGGTATTTTCTCTTCAATATGCTCCAGAATTAGGTTGGTAACACTGATGGGACAATCAACACCCAGCTTCTTAAAGATTTCTTCATTTTTAGGGTCATTTACTCTAGCAATGGTCCGCGGTACGCCAAATTTGTGTTTGGCTATCTGGCAGGCTACCAAATTGTCCTCGTCCTCATCGGTAGCTGCTATAAAAACTTCAGCCCTGGATACCCCTGCCTCAGCCAAAGTAGCCACTTCACAACCGTCACCTCTGACACACACGCTTCCCAGCTCATCCTCAAAGTTCTCACACTTATTGGCATCCTTATCCAACACTAACACCTCGTGCCCATCCTTCAGCAGTGCTTTACACAAGTGATAGCCAACACTACCACCACCGATGATAATCATATACATTTTTACAGCTTCACCCCTTTCACGCAGCCAACAGCTTATCCCTTAGCAATTGAGCGAAGACAGTTGTCGGACTGACAGCCTCAAGCCCAAGCGCCTCGTAGACGTCTTTGCGCAATGGGTCGTATATGCGACAGAGTACCTTCGGAACATTGAATACATGCTTGGCGATTTGAGCTGCCATAACGTTGCGATTGTCCCCCTGAGTCACTGCTATAAAGGCGTCAGCTTCCCCAACACCAGCTTTCCTTAGTATATCCTCGTCAGTACCATCACCGACCAGCGCTGTACCTCCAAAACTCGGCGGCAACCGTCTAAAACTATGGGCATCCACATCCAAAACAGTTATCTTATGCCCATCAGCATCAAGTAAGCCTGCTAATTGAGCCCCAACCCGTCCACATCCCATAATAACAATTTTCATAATTCTTACCTCAAGACATCGGTTCGCGACACAGCAGGACACGACAAGGAGCTTCCTCTAAAACATAAGGTATGACCCTGCCTAAATTAAAAATACCGAAACGCTTCTTATAAGTCACGCCCATCAAAACCAAATCAATCTCTCTTTCCATTGCCTCGTCCACGATAGCCGGGCCTACTTCCCGCGCCTGAACCAAATCGGTTTCTATCTCATAATCTCTGTCGGCAGCAATATCCTCAGCACGAGTTAACACCTTTTCCGCCCTCTCTACTTCAGACTCTATCACCGCATCCAACGGCAAGCTGCGCTTGACTTCGATAATGTAAACCACATAAACTTTTGCCTTAGACTTTTTAGCCAGATCACAGGCTAACTTCACCGCTTCCACATCAGCGTCTTTGCCATTTATTGCGACTAATATTCTTTCGAGTCTCATCAGACTGTGTTATCCATTATAGTTTCGCCAGGCCAGTTGTGCAATCACAGGGGTGATTCAGTAGAGCCAGTTGGCAAACGGCCTGCTTTATTCAAAGACGATTTCCGTCGCCAGCGGAATATAAGATAGATAACAAGCCCTACAGCCATCCAAACAAAACCAATCAAACGGCTATAAGGTTGAGTAAATATCACGACTAGCCATACCACGGCTGTGCCCACTAATCCCAAAATGGCAGTAACGGGCAACTCCCGTTGCCTGAACCTGATGTTCCAACGCAGTCTAAAAGGACGAGGTAAGTCAGGATTCTTAACACGCAAACTCATAATAGAAGCGTGAGCCAGTACAAATGAAAGTAAAGAGCCAAAAGCATATAAAGCACCAAGCTCAAGAAACGCACGCGGCGCGAAAAAACCCGGAATGAGAATAGCAAGAGCTACCAACGAAAAAATAATGATGGCAATGTAAGGAGTTTTAAATCTTTTATGCACACGTCCCAAAACCGGAGGTATCAGCTGATACCTTCCTAAAGAGAAGGCAAGACGTGATATGCCCATAAGCCCGGCATTAGTGGCGATAAAAAGGATGCTGGCGGCTAGCACAGCTACTAAAACCGGTAACAAATCACGAAGCCCGGTAAATATCCAAGTAAGAACAATAACAACTTCAGTTTCGCTGGAAAGCGTAGCTGCCATTTCCTGTGGCGTTATAGCCGTGGAGATAACATGAGCAATACCAGCTATCGGGTCAGTAGCCCAAGAACCGGCGAGTTCTTGAGGCGTCATGGCTGAAAGTCCTACAGTAGACACACCACTGAATAGAACTAGCACGGTGATTATCATCAAAACAAGTGCTCTGGGCACTCTTTTCGCTGGTCTCTTAGTCTCCTCGGCCATCTGAGACATCGTTTCAACTCCAGTATAGGCTATAGCAGCTAAGGCTATGCCTAAAATCAGGGCATCCCAAGTCGGCCAGTAAAATTTCATATTATGGACGAGGACATCAAAATTGAACACAAGCAACAAACCCAAGGCTATTATCAATAGCTGCACCAATAAATCAAAGATTGACGCAGTCACATTAAAGATGGAAGTCTCTCTGACACCAATGACGTTGATAATCATAAGGAAGAAAATGATTCCCATCGATACTGCTGTGCCGATAACGGCAGATTCCTTTAGCGGTGGCCAAAAGTAGCCCAGGTAAGGCGGGATAACAAAGGCAGAGATGGCTATGGTCACGATATAACTCAACATCAGCGCCCAACCGGATATAAAGCCGACTGAATCGTTAAAACCATGCCGAGCAAAGCTGGCCGAGCCACCAGCTTCAGGATACATAGCTGTGCCTTCAGCGTAGGTGAGAGCAGTGAAAATAAATAAGATGCCGGCTACAGCTAACACTATCGGCGTCGCCCCCATCGCTACTAAGACAATTATTCCTAGAGCATAGTAAATAGACGAGCCGACATTGCCATAGCCGGCACTAAAAAGAGCGGGAATACCTAGTACGCGCCTTAAAGGATGGGCTTTGACTCGAGGACGTCGAACAATTTTATCGCCCGGCTTGGGCTGCCACTCATTACGCACAGTTCATTGCTTTGCAGGCTCAGTTGGCGAGAAATTGTAGCCCTGCTTTTAACCTTTGTCAATAGTCGTTCATTCATCACAGCCCAATTCCGATTGTACTCGATTGAATCAAAAATACCTGTAGGCTATAATGACTAACTGTAACTCATGGTGAGCGTAGCCGAGTGGTTTAAGGCGCCAGGTTGTGGCCCTGGAGAACGAGGGTTCGAATCCCTCCGCTCACCCCAATACTAGCAAGTTTTCAAAAACCGAAACTCTTGCGGCCTGAATTGCGCCTATAGCTCAGCGGACAAGAGCACCGGTCTTCGGAACTGACGTTGAGTGTTCTAACCCGTCATTTTACATATAAACCAGCACGTTTGTATTAAATCCCCAAAAACCATTTTATACGTAGAATACCTTTTGGTAACAACCCGTTTCATTTAGTTTATTAGCAAATTATTAGCAAAATTCTAACTTCAGTTTGTGCGTGAGGTGGTGAAGCATTTGGTTGTTGTCGGCATAACCATTACACGTAACAAAGCGATGTTTTGTTATCCGGCAAAATGTTTTCTGTTACTAATCCCCTCATTTGGTAATATACGCTGTCGTAATTGACCTGGGGAGTGGATGTTTTTAGTGTCTTGAGTAGCAGACACCGTGTAATCAAAGCCTTGCAGTTTCCGGCGCTCCAGTTTTGCCTGGAGAATAAGCTCAAGAGCTCGTACATGGCTGTGTCCGCACTTGTCACAAATGTTACTGAAAGGTACATTCTTCGACAGGCTCAGAATGAGCGGAGAAAAGAGAAATGATAACAGTAGTAACCGGCGCCTGCGGACATATCGGCGCTAATTTAATACGCGCTTTGCTGGCTCGTGCCGTAATATTGGTCTTAAGTAGGGATAAGGTCGGAAATTCTAGCGGTAGCGACACCAATCGTCGTATCAGCAGCACCATAGTAAATTAGTAGTTCATTTCCTGAATAGAATAGCTCTTCATTATCTTCCCGCGGCACTGCCCCACAGGTAAAAACCACGTTGGGCACCCAGTGCTTGTCCGTTCCGCCTATTTCAAACTTTTCTGTGGGCTCGAGTATGGGATTGGGTGAACGATAAAGGAGGATTGCTGGATCTGCTACATCAACCAGCATTACTCCCAGCCGGTAGATATGAGCATGGTCAACACCGTGGGTGAGGAGCAACCAACCGTACTTAGTCTTTATCGGCTGGGCACCACCGCCAATTTTTGCCCCGTCCCACGCCATCCCGGAACGCGCCCCGGTCAGTATCTGGTGTTCTCCCCTAGGCCAGGGGCAGCGCAAATGGCGGGAAAAGGTTATCCATATATTTGGGTCCACCCGGTGAAGCATGGCAAATTTCTCGTTAAAACGTTCAGGAAATAGGGTGCCGTCTTTGTCAGTGAACCCGGGGAAGACCAGCCCGTGTCTTTGCCAGCCTCCCCAGCGATAATTCAAGAAATCACTGACGCTGATAGAAGCCAAAGCAATTTGTGCCACCAGGCCATCATAGGCAGTATAAACCATGTAAATACGGTCGCCAATCAGGGTCAACCGGGGGTCTTCACACCCTTTCTCTTCGCTCTTGCCCTTTGGCTCAAATATTGGCTTGTCCAGCCTTTCGGTAAATTTAAACCCGTCTTCGCTTACCGCCAGCCCAAAACGGGAGATAACATCATCTCCTACCGCCCGATATATAAGATAAATCTTGTTCCTCAGGTTTATAGCACCCGGATTCAATACATATTTTGATTCCCAAGGGTGCTCCTTGATGGGCTCAAGTATAGGATTACCGGCAAAACGGACTAAGGCTCCTGCTCGGGGGTATTCCGGGGTGATAATCTGTTCCGGCACTATCTCAACGGCTTCTTCCACTCCACCAAGCAGAATCTTAGCCAGGTCCTCCCATTCCCTGCCTTCCGCCATAAGCTCCACAATCTTTTCCTCTATTGCTTCCTCATTGCCTCCCACTGCTTTGAAATACTCGGTGAGGAATTCTCGTGAAACCCAATCCCGCTCCACATGCAGGGAAAGGGGAGTGGGTACTCCCGTCCCTCCATTAAAGCTGTAACTAGCCCAAGTCCAGGCAGAGCAGGGAACAAAAGTGCCGTCAGGAAGTGTCTGGGCAAGGTGGTAAGAATCAGCCATATCTTTAAGAGTTTCAGCGAGCCTTAAGCGGGAGGCATCTCCACCCGCCTCCTGGGTGATTCGTTGGGCCATCTCCCTCACTCTCTCAACTAGTACCCGCTGATGCCCATTCTCGAAGATATTGTGGGCGGATAGAGGGTCCCTCCCCCAGTGGCCCCTTAGCGAATTTATCACCTTTTCCCCGAGGTCTTTCCTTTCCTCAGCAAACCGGTGCCACAACTTGCCGAACCTCTCGAACTCGACAATGTTCTTGGCAATGGTGGTAAAGTAACGCAACTTGGGGAATTCTCCACCCATACCATTGTGCAGGTTACTAATCACTATTCTTCCGGCAAGTTTGCAGCAAGCACCGCTTTCTTTCATCTCCATCAGTGAGGGGAATTCTTCATTGCTCACCACTCGTGGTCTAATAGTAGAATATCTGAAGTTTTCAGGGCGGGCGCTCTTTTCTAGCAGCACCCATAACGATTCTATATAATCCTGTTCTTCAGACCAGTTGGCTAGGGCCAGGACATCGTTAGGCTCATATTCTTTAAGCAGTGCCTCGACGTGGCTATAGCCTAGTTTGCAAAGCAGGTTGATAGGAGGCTGGCGTCGTAAAAGCCACGCCGCCATCTCTGGGGTGAGGGCAAAGGTATCATTATGCGGGAAGTAACGGAAGATAGCCTCTACCATCTCCCGCGTTCCTTCTACAGTGGAGCAGTCCCCGGGCAAAAGAATCTGGTTTAACTGCTCCTCCACCTGGTGCATAAAATTCCTTATTCGCTCCGCGATTTCCGAAGGGCTGGCATCCCGTGGGGCTTTCAGCTTTTCATAAATAAATTGCTCAAACTCCTCCTTGTGCCTGGAGAAGATGGAGTTATGAATGCCGTTGGCTGTAGCTAATATCTTCCCGTCCGGGGCAGTGAGTTCCAAGGGAACCACTAGCGATACGCCGGGAATGAACTCGCGGTAGGTCACCTTAGGCACCGGTGGTCTGATGGCTTCCTCTCTCATTTCCCAGGCCGCCAGGAAATCTGGCTTCTGGCGGAGGAACTCATCCACCATTTCCTCAATCTCTCGCTCGGCGGCTAATGACGTCAAACTTTCTGCTTCCTCGGCGGAAAGAGGTGCCAGCTTAGATTTCACAGCTTGCACCTTCAGGGCAAAACTGGCGACACAACCCTCATAAAGACGAATAAGTGAATTAAGCAGGTCACCCTTGGCGAACCCTTTATCAAAAGCAAAGGCTAGTAAAAAACGATAGACAATTTGTCCCCACAACCGGGCAGGAAAATCAAAACCTTTAGCCTCAGTATGGGACAGTTTGTCCAGTTGTTGGTAGGCTTCTTGAGAGAGAACATTCTCATAAAGTGAATGGAATATATTAAAACCATGTTTATATCTGGATACCGACATCTGGGGGGTTATTTGCACTTCTCCTGGCCGGTGCGTCTTTTTTATACCGAAAGTAGCTAACGGCTCTATCAATGGCGGTTCACCAATGGCCTCTGTTTTTCTCCACCACTCTCTATCAGATACAATTTGGTCGAATAACACTCCGGCCAGCCTCCGCAGCACCAGCTCTGCCTTTCCTGGCGTTGAGACGTGAATTTTTACACCCAGGTTAGCCTCACAAATCCTAGCCTCGTTGGTGATAGCGGTGGTGGCCAACCAGCTATCTACACCATAGCCACTAATATCGGTCCGCCACAGTTTGTGAGTATCCTTTAAATAGGTTCGTATCAGGCGGTGAGAAATGCCCCACTGCCCCCCTACCATATCGTTAATACGACGATTGTAGATAGCGGTAAGAATTGGGTAAAAAACGTGACTAGAAATAGGGGACTCAAAGTAATGGCGATTAAATCGAGAGATAACCAGGTCCATCCTTTGCCGCTTAATGGGGTCAAGGAGCAGTCGAACCCAGTCTGGGGCTAATCCCTCAATCTCTCCGTTCCTACGTCGGCTTCTCAGGTCCGCTTCCAGGATAGCCAGATTAGCACCAAGTCTACGAGCGATTTCGGCAATGGCTCGCAGGCTCCAACCCTTCCCGTTGATCTTTTCATCATTCAGTAAGAAAGCTATCCGGTTGATACCGTCGACATGAGGTAAGTTATTTACTACATCGAGAGCTCCCCCACCGGCTGGAGAGCCAGCTGCCACGATGACACACTTTTCGCCGGGGTAAAATTCCTTCAGCCCTTTGGTCGCTATCTTTAATACTGAACCGATAGTGTCCGCTTCATTATAGAAGGGAATACCGACCACAATGTCAGCCTCTGCTACTTCTTCCGCTTGGCTTAGCGGTTCTCGCAGAGCCTCTTTGAAAAGCTCCTCACCCTCCTCAATGGATACCGTTTCCGAAGCGTCTCTACCTGCCTTAGTCTTTAGTCCGGAATCATCTTCCTCAAAACGATTGGCGACGTTATCCTCGAGGTAATCTGTCATTGCCTACCTCCTGCAAACAGGCGGTTTAAAATCGGCTCCTGCTCCAATGGAAGCCGGATACCATCAAAAGTTGAGCCGCGCCAGCAGATATGAAATTGTCGACTCCGCTCCCTGGTTCAAATTGATATACTGCCTCCCGACACCATCATAACACCCACCTGTGGTCCGGTCATACATGATGGCCTCTATACTATTGCCCCCCAGAAACCAGTTAAAGGCCCGGTACAACAGTCTTCCGTAATGCTCATCCCCGGTGATTGAATAGCAGACCTTAAGTGCGTACACCATGGCCATCACCGCCTCCGGCTGTTGGTCAAAATGATTACGTTTCCCATCCTTATAATACCAGCCATCCTGCCCTATCGGCATTAATATCCCTTCACGGAAAGTCTTTTCTACCAAGAAATCAAGAGTGGTTTTCCCTACATAAAGGTATCTGTCTTTCCCTGTGACCCGATAAGCTTGGAGCAAAGCCTCTGGCAGAAGCGCATTGGAGTAGGTAAAATAGCGCTCAAACCATCGCCATTGGGGAGAGCTGGCACTCTCATACAATGACAGGAGCTTATCACAATGCTCCCCTACTGCCCCTGTCAAATCGATTCCCTGAATCTCAATATTCTTCTCTAACAAAACGCATAGAGCTTTTATATACCAAGCGATTGCCCTGGGCGATTGAAACGGGGTGTTCCTCTTAACCTTATCTTGCATGATAGTGAACGCCTTCTCTCTGAACTTTCTCGATAGCGAACCGATTGCCGAAGTCAAAGCCAGGGCATAGAGAGCTCGACTGGTCGCCTCTTCGAGGTTAACCTGACTGTTGAATTTGTCATCCGGAGTCCTATCAAGATTGAAATAGTTATTGAAGTATCCATCGGCCCTTGAGGCAAGCGAAATAAAGTCAAGGTAGATATTTGTCAGCCTCAGTAATTTCTCCCTGTTGGCGATAGACCGGCTGAGCAGCCCGTGCCGAAGTCTGTCGTAGCAAAGAGTCACTACCATCAGGGCCCGGGCGTTATCATCCACGGTATATCCTGATGTTGGATCAGGCTTTGAAAGGTCAGCAAATTGAACAATACCAAATCTGTCAGTAAGGCGTACCAGGTGGCTAAGTTTGACCCGTGGAAAACTCTTGCGCTTTACTACCTCGACAAGATCCGGAGAACATTCAGAGAAGTACTTCGCATACTTGATAGCCACATTCGGCCACGTCCAGCCGCGGGTCTTGAAATAAGCATTCTTGCCGAGGTTAATCCGCCTGTCTTTATCCCCCATAAAACTGCTGATGGCATCGGTAAAGGCCTGTGGATTCCGGAAATCAACCAGAATGCCAACATCGGCGGTCACATCTTCCTTGGCCTGGGCAAAGGCAGTCGATATGACAGGCCTCCCCATGCCGAGCGCGTATGAGAGGGTTCCAGAGACTGCCTGGTTCGGGTCGAGCGAGGTAGAGATATATATATCCGTTGCCTTTAACATCTGCAATAGCTTCGGCAGCGGGAAGTAGTGGTTATACATCTTTACATGGTCGGCAAGGCCTAGCCTATAGATTTTCTCAATGAGGGAATTACGGTAGGTCTCACCCTCCGTTTTGAGTATATTCGGGTGTGTGGCTCCAAAGATGATGTAGACGAGGTCTTTATATCTTTCGACCGCCGCCGGTAGCGCCTCAATGACATACTCCAGCCCTTTACCCCGGTTCAACATCCCGAATGTCGAGAGAACGGTCTTATCCGAAAAGCCCAGGGCAGCCTTGGCCTGCTTGCTAGAAGTATAAACGCCGTCATGGATTCCGTGGGGAATGACCCGAATGCCCTGTTCAGGTATTCCGTAATCCTCAATCAGGATACGTCTGGAACGATGTGTCATCGCGGTGATACCATTGACATTGTCCGCCAATAAACGTACCGCATGGAGCAGGTCCTGGGAAGGCTGAGGGATGACAGTGTGAAAGGTAATTACCTTTGGCTTCGTCAGCGTACTCAGAAAATGAATGATGTTTAGGCCCCAGTCGCCGCCAAAGATACCGAACTCGTGCTGGATATTCACCAGCTTAACAGCGTCATTCTGGTTCAGTGCCTCGGCAACCCTAACATATTCATCGGGGTTATTCTGGTCTATCTGAAAGATAACCTCCCGACTGTAGATGTCAGTAACGACCTTTTCGACATTCATGGCCACGACCATCGGCTTTACCCTCGTTCCAAGCAGACCGTCCATAGCCCGGGTGAGATCCTGAATAAAGGTGGCAATCCCACACTTTCTGGGTGGGAAAGTACCAATATAGACTATCCGGCAATCGTCCGGATTCCCGTTATCTAAACGACGCATGTTTTCCTTATCATTACCGCCTATTGGAGGTCTCCCTCTCGCCAATTTATTAAACAATCTTTTTTAAATGGATTTCCCTGAAGAAAACATATGGTAACATGCCCTCGTGCTTAATCAGGGAATTTTTATCCGACCTGGAGAGAAAACTTCAACAGCCCCCGTGGCAGAGTGACACCATCCACTGCACAATACGATGTTTTGTTAGCTCACTCTTCACGCAATATGGCTTTAACCCTATCACAGTAAACTTCTGCTTTAGCCTGCACATCAGGACCTTTTACCTTGAAGTAAGTGAAATCACTCCATTCCTTTCTTATGCACTGACCATCTTCTTTAATATCAAGACAGCCTCTTTGCCTTGCTTTATCTGGCTGCGGACATCGCAACTTCATAAAACCCTCAGTAACATCAATCCTACTAATATTCTATTACTATTTAATTGATAAACCTAATTGTAAGAATTTACTATTTGGCTGGTTGTTAAGGATGGATTTAGAACTAGTGACCTCCACGATGATATGTACACGATACTTTTTTGTCAATATCAGGTCTTACTGAATTGTTTCGCATCATTAAATCATCCAAATGTCATTTCATCCTTATTTAATAATCCCTCTTTTTTCATCAGAATATTGTTGCCTATGGCTTCTAGCTAAAGGACAAGTACACTTTTTACAGTTTTTTATAGTAACCTCACTATTGGTATGCTTCAATGAATGAAAGGTAACCTCACATCCTCCATCGTGAACATAAAGCCCATTGCAAAAACCTTTAGTTTTGTTAAACTCCATTTTCTCTCCCCTTTATATAACAAGATCAAGAAAAACATATATAGTCAACAAAGTACGAGATGACATGTACGCGGTTCTACCAGGAGTACACTGTTTTCCAAATCACCATGGTCGCTGTTAAGAGTATCTATCCTTTTATCAAAGCTCCTCATTAACAGCTTGTATGAGGACATACATAAGCCACACAACTTCGGGCCTACGCATGTCCTCAAGGTCAAGTCAACTATTATTTGACTTATCTTCTACTGTTGCTGAATGAATAGTTGGCTGAACCACCATTTTGTTGTTTCTTAGCTCTTCGGCACTGAACACAACGTTTAGGTTCGTTGGTAAAACCTTTAGATGCGAAGAATTCCTGTTCTCCGGAAGTGAAGCTAAAGGTAGTCCCACAATCAGAACACTGAATCGATTTATCTTCAAAACTCATGGATGACCTCCTCTTTTAAAATAGTTGGTTAGAGTTATGGTCACCCGAAACTTGGAAAAATCTAAGAGGATCTAGGCAAGTAAGAAGTAACGTAAACTAAAAACCACCTCTTCTAGTGTACACCAAATGAGGCGCAATTACAAACGATGCACAGGCTTGCCTACTACCCATACCTATTTAGCTTACTCTGGTGGTTTATTTTCGCTTTTTCGATTTCTCGCCTTCTCGCCTCCTGATCTTCGGCTATTGCCTGTTCTCTAGCCAGATCAGTTTTTCTTCTTGCCTGCTCTCTGGCTAGTCGCGCAGGTTCTTCCGCAATGCGCTTCTCTTCACGCTTGGCCCCTCTTGCTGCTTGCTCTTTTTGAATCGCTTGCTCTCTGGCCAGATCAGTTTTTCTTCTTGCCTGCTCTCTGGCTAGTCGCGCAGGTTCTTCCGCAATGCGCTTCTCCTCACGCTTGGCCCCTTTTGCTGCTTGCTCTTTTTGAATCGCTTGCTCTCTGGCCAGATCAGTTTTTCTTCTTGCCTGCTCTCTGGCTAGTCGCACAGCTTTTCCCGCAATGCGCTTCGCTTCACGCTTGGCCTCTTTTGCGACTTGCTTTTTCTGGTCTCTCATTGTCTCCCACCTCCAAACATTAGATAATCGTGAAACCAATCATGAATCACTATAAAGTTGGGGTAAGTTTACTAAACTCCAGTCCACCCTACAAGATTCTCACCAGATGCACTTTTTGACGTTTTGTTTAGTTTACTGACTTGAGTATTCAAATTCAGTGAGATTGCAGACTTTATCAGGAAACTGGAGCCATAGTCTGGAATAACCATCAGCTACTACTCAAATTGGCTGCTCTGGTATACAAAGTAATCCTGTTTTGCAGATTCCGCGCAAGATGTTATGGGCTCAGTTTATTGTTAGCCATATCACCTTCAAATCTGGCATATCTTAGTCTCCGAAATAGGGAACTGGGGGGACTTCTCCTCTGGGAACTAAAACCCAGACTTGTGACGGCCGATGACCATCTCTGACTAAAAAATTGATCCCCACCTTCCCTTGGCAAGGGATCAAAAACGCCCTGCTGGAATCGCCAAATCCTCAAAATTGGTGGAAAAATTTTTCAATCGCTCATTTTGGGAGCCTTTACACCTTGACAAAGAGCGGGCAGTCATGCTAAATTGACCGAGCAGTCGGTCAACAATTCTCCTCGAGCTAAATTGGGGGTGACCTGCCCCCATAAAGTATACCACCTTTTAAGTTAGAGTTACCGGCATTATAGTTTCAGGAGCAGGTGGCCGGTAGCCTAGTGAG
>Ga0068714_10002975_pt1 | contig 20724 bp, 13 predicted proteins | sample MTBNYHSulfiMetaG_FD_62988 | JGI IMG/M metagenome (GOLD analysis project Ga0068714, IMG submission 62988) | Enrichment culture microbial communities from rom New York Harbor, USA that are MTBE-degrading - MTBE-NYH (New York Harbor Sulfidogenic)... | ecosystem: Environmental > Aquatic > Marine >... | reverse complement strand
CTGGCAAACAGCGGTTTTGAGATAGTGGTTTTCATGTTAGAGTTGTATAGAGATGTGGTGAGTGGTGAAGGGCCGATCGGTTGGAGGAGGATTGCATAAGGTAGCCTATGGAAGGCAGTTTGGATTTGTTTTTTGATTATCTGGCGGTCGAGAGAGGTTTGAGCGCCAACACTCTCACCGCGTACAGCAGTGATTTGCGCGAGCTCGCTCAGTTTGTAAGAGAACTTGAGATCGGCGACTGGCGTGATGTGTCCAAAAATCATATCCAGGACTACCTGGCATTAATCGGGGAAAGCTTGACACAGCGCAGCAGGGCGAGACGCCTGGCGGCTTTTCGTTCTTTTTTCAAATTCCTCGAGAGGCGCCGCCATATCGTCAAGAATCCAACTTCAGGCATTCGCTTCCCCAAGTTCCATGCCGGACTGCCTCACGTGCTATCGTCCACGGAGGTGGAGAGCCTGCTGGCCGCACCAGATCGCAAGACGGTCTTGGGACGACGTGACAAAGCCATGCTTGAGCTATTGTATGCGGCCGGCTTGCGAGTTAGCGAGCTGGTCAACCTCCAGTTACAGCAGGTTTGCCTTGATCCGGGTTATCTTGTGGTGCGCGGCAAAGGAGACAAGGAGCGGCTTGTACCGATGGGCGAATGGGCCGCGGATGCTTTGCGGGCCTATCTCGAAGATGGGAGAATGAAGCTGGTACGCAAGGGCTGGTCGGTTTCCGAAGTCTTTCTGAACGGTCGTGGGAGTAAATTGTCACGGCAGGGAATCTGGAAAATCATCAAGCGATATGCAAGAAATTCGGGCATCAAGCAAAACCTCTCCCCGCACATGCTGCGCCATTCGTTTGCGACTCATCTACTGGAAAACGGCGCGGATCTGCGATCGTTACAGGCCATGCTTGGCCATGCCGACATTTCTACCACTCAGATTTACACTCATGTGGCGCGGGCCAGACTGAAAGAGATTCATCAGAAATTCCATCCCCGCCCGTGAGGGTGCTTGCCGGGAATCGATTATGGAAGTGATTACAACCCACGTTAATGCAGATTTTGATGCAATGGCCTCGATGATAGCGGCCAAGAAGCTCTATCCGGAGGCGGTGCTGGTTTTTCCCGGCTCCCAGGAGCGCACACTCAGGGAGTTTTTTATCAAGTCGACGACTTACATTTATGACTTCAGACGCTTGCGGGACGTAGATCTCAGCCTGGTAAAGCGGCTAATACTGGTCGACACCAGGCAGATTTCGCGGATCGGTAAATTTGACGAGGTGGTGCGACGCCCGGGGGTTGAGGTACACATTTTCGATCACCACCCTTCCGCCGAAGACGACATTCGGGGAGATATCGAGATTATCGAACCGGTTGGTGCCACCGTCACGATTCTGTCACTGATGATCCAGCAGAAGGGCATTTCGGTATCTGCGGAAGAAGCCACCATTATGAGCCTTGGCCTGTATGAAGACACCGGCTCTTTTACCTTCAACTCTACCACCGCGCGTGATTTTGAGGCGGCGGCTTTTTTACGCAGCTGTGGTGCCGATCTCAATGTGGTCGCCGATATGATGACCCAAGAGCTGACGGCCGAGCAAGTGGTATTGCTGAACGAACTGATTCGCTCTGCCCGCACTTACAATATCCACGGAATCGAGGTGTGCGTGGCCACCGTCTCCGTGGAAAAATATGTCGGAGAATTTGCCGTTCTGGTTCACAAGCTGAAGGACATCGAAAATCTCGATGTGATCTTCGCTCTGGGAAGGATGGAAGACCGCATCTATTTGGTGGCGAGAAGTCGTATTCCGGAAGTGAATGTCGGCACGGTAGCCTCCTACTTCGGGGGAGGAGGCCATTCTACGGCTGCATCGGCCACCATTCGGGACCTGACTTTGATACAGGCGGAAGATCGTCTGATTGAAGTGTTGAAAAGCCATATCGGCCCATTTCCAACCGCTGCGAACCTGATGAACCATCCGGTGATTTACTCCGAGGCGGATGCGGATATGGGCACCGCCGCCACTACCATGGTCAAGTACAACATCAACGCTATGCCGGTTATGCATGAAGGAGCCATTGTCGGCCTCATCAATCGCCAGGTGACGGAAAAGGCGGTTTACCATGGCTTGGAGGACCAGAAAGTGCGCGAATTCATGAATTCGGATTTTGCCACCGTCGGTCCGCAGGCGACCCTGTTGGATATTCAAACCTTCCTGGTCGAGCACCAGCAGCGCATTCTGCCGGTCATGGAAAACGGAGAGATCAAGGGAGTCATCACCCGAAGAGATCTGCTCAACTACCTGGTGTCGGATCATTCCAACCGGCCCACCGCACTTTACGACGACTTAAACGACACGCACTGGCCCAAGCGAAAGAATATAGTCGGGGTTGTTAACGAGCAGCTTCCTCCCGAAGTAATCAAGATCCTCAGGAATACGGGGAAATTGGCAGAGCGCCTGGAATACAAGGCCTACGCCGTGGGCGGTTTTGTCAGAGACTTGTTATTGCGGCGGCCGAACCTCGATATCGATATCGTGATAGAAGGGGACGGAATTGAGTTTGCCCGACAATTTGCGGAAAAATGCGGGGTTCGTGCGCGCTATCATAAGAAGTTCAATACGGCCGTTCTCATCTTTGCGGACGGCCTTAGAATTGACGTTGCAACGGCCCGTTTTGAATACTACCAGTATCCGGCGGCCCTGCCCATCGTGGAATTCGGCTCGCTCAAGATGGATCTGTATCGCCGTGATTTCACTATCAATACATTGGCCATAGCGCTCAGTCCCGGCGAGTTCGGCCAGTTGATCGATTTCTTTGGCGGCCAGAGAGATCTGAAGGAAAAAAGCGTAAGGGTGCTGCATAACCTCAGCTTTGTTGAAGACCCGACGCGAATTCTGCGGGCGATCCGATTCGAGCAGCGGTTCGGCTTCCGTATCGGGAAACAGACCGCCTCGTTGATTCGTAATGCCGTGCAGATGGGATTGATAGAAAAGTTATGGGGACACCGGTTCTTCCATGAAATTCAGCTCATTCTGATGGAAGACGATCCCCTTCCGGCGATCCGCAGAATGGCTGAATTCGGAGTACTGCCGATCCTGTCGGCAAAAATGCATTTCGACCGGAAAACCGAAGAATTCTTTACGACCCTTAAGGAGGTCATATCGTGGTATGAGCTGAGCTTTCTGGACCAGCCGTTGGAGCGTTGGTGGGTCTACCTGCTGGGACTGTTGTCTTCCCTCTCGCCCAGGCGTCTGGAGGAAATCTGGGATCGGTTGGAGCTCACCTCCAGTCAGCAAGCCAGAATTCTCTGGACTTACGTGCAGGTGGAAGCGGTCCTTATCAGGTTTTTGCAGTTGCCTGATTGCCGGCCTAGTGATATCTATCGGTCACTTCAGCCTTTCAAGCCCGAAGAGCTTTTATTCATGATGGCCAAAACTCAACGGGAGGAAGTACGCAAGGCCATCAGCCATTTCCTTCACCGCTATCGGCATGTGACAAGCGAGCTTAAGGGTAAAAACCTGAAGGCGATGGGCGTTCCGCCCGGACCTATTTACAAGGAGATACTGGACAAGCTGCTCGATGCGCGCCTCGATGGCGTAGTGAAAGACCGGCAGGAGGAGCTGGCTTTCTTGGGCAGGAATTATGCTGAGCTTTTTAGACAGACTGATACAAGCCAAATATCGCCGCAGTCGTGTTCTTGACGCTCGTGATCACGAATCGACAACGAAGCAAATTCAAATTCGGGTGCGTCAGCGGTTTCGTGAGGGCGTTGTGTCGTAATGGAGGAAATGATAGAAAACTTTATTCTGAATGCGAGCCTTTACGCTGTTCCGCTGTTGCTGGGAGTGGTGGCGCACGAAGTGGCGCATGGCTGGATGGCTGAAAAATTCGGTGATCCGACCGCTCGTCTGATGGGACGCATCACCCTCAATCCTCTGGTCCATATCGACCTCATCGGCACCGTTATTCTTCCCTTGATATTGCTCATAACTAAAGCTCCGTTTCTGTTCGGCTGGGCCAAGCCGGTGCCGGTCAACTTCGGCAATCTGCGGGGCGGCCGGCAGAGCATGGCCTGGGTGGCCATGGCGGGCCCGCTGACGAATTTTCTTCTGGCGGCAGCCAGTGCGGTGGTTTATCACTTGATATTTGCGGGTTTCAAAGGCGGCTGGATTCCGCCCAATACCGTAATGGCATCGGTGGCGGAGCCGATTTTTCTGATGTCCGGCATTTCTGTCCAGTTCAATCTGGTTCTTATGGTGATCAACCTGCTGCCGATTCCTCCGCTCGACGGGGGGCGCATTGCGGTGGGATTGCTGCCTTTGCAGATGTCGCTGCAGTTGGAAAGGTTGGAACGGTTCGGTATATTGATCGTTCTGCTGCTGATTGCCACCGGTGCTTGGGGTTACATCGTCAGGCCGGTGTTGACGGTCTTTATGCAATTATTCTTGGGTTAGAAGGCAAGGAGAATTTGAAGGAATGATGGAAAAGAAACGAATTCTGAGCGGCATGCGTCCCACTGGTCGTCTTCATCTGGGAAACCTGCACGGAGCTCTGGAAAACTGGATTCAATTGCAGAAGCAATACGATTGCTTCTTCTTTGTTGCCGACTGGCACGCACTTACCACCGATTATGCCACGCCCGGCGATATTCACAACAATATCTGGGAGATGGTTGTCGATTGGCTGAGCGCCGGCCTTGATCCGGAATATTGTACGCTCTTCATCCAATCTGAGGTCAAAGAGCACGCGGAGCTTCATTTGTTGCTGTCAATGATAGCGCCGCTTCCATGGCTGGAACGAAACCCCACCTACAAGGAGCAGCAGCAGCAAATGGACCAGAAGGATCTGGCCACCTACGGCTTTTTGGGTTATCCGGTCCTGCAGGCGGCCGACATCATTATGTATAAGGCGCATGGGGTGCCGGTGGGGAAAGATCAGCTGCCCCATGTCGAGTTGACTCGCGAGATCGCGCGCCGCTTCAATTTCATGTATCAGCGGGAGGTATTCCCGGTGCCCGATGCCCTTTTGACGGAAGTGCCGGTGTTGCCCGGAACCGACGGACGCAAGATGAGTAAGAGCTATGGCAATTGTATCTACATCACGGAGCCTGAGGAGGTCATACGGGAAAAGATCCTGAAGATGATGACCGACCCGGCCAGGGTGCGCCGCCATGATCCCGGCAACCCTGAGCTCTCCCCGGTGTTTGCTTATCACAAGATCTATTCCTCGACCGCTGAGATCGAGGAGGTCGCTCATGGTTGCCGAACCGCGGCAATAGGCTGTGTCGACTGCAAAAAGATTCTCATCAAGAACGTGCTGGCGAGGCTCGGACCGATTCGAGAAAAAAGACTGAAGCTCGAAGAGGATATGCAAAAAGTGAGGGAGATTCTGCGCGAGGAAACGGCAAAAGCCCGAGCCGTGGCGGTTCAAACCATGACGGACGTGAGGGATGCCATTGGGCTGGATGCCTTCGGCAAATTGTAATTTGTTATGACCGGTATCAGATTGCAGCGAGTCATTGCACAGGCAGGATTGGCGTCCAGGCGGGCTGCCGAGGAAATGATCAGGCAGGGCAGGGTGGTGGTCAACGGGCGTGTTGTCACCGAACTAGGAGCCCGTGTGGACCCTCTCAAGGATAAAATTCTGGTAGACCGTCGATCTATTTCCCCGGTCGTGCAAAAGATCCATCTGCTTTTCTATAAGCCCAGGGAATGTGTGACCACTGCCAAGGATCCGCAGGGTCGAAAGACGGTGATGGATTACATCGCGGACTTGAAGGTTCGTCTTTTTCCGGTGGGCAGACTCGATTACGATGCCGAGGGCTTGATCATCCTGACAAACGACGGTGACCTGGCACATCGACTGCAACATCCGCGCTTCGGCGTCGGCAAAACCTATCGGGTGAAGGTCAAGGGCCACCCGAGCGAGCGTGCCTTGGCCCAACTTAGAGATGGAGTGCAGCTCGAGGAAGGAACAACTGCGCCGGCCGATGTTTCCATTGTGAGCCTGCTGGAGAAAGCGGCCTGGCTCGAAATTGTTCTGCACCAGGGATGGAACCGGCAGATCAAGCGCATGTGTGAGGCGGTGGGGCACCCGGTCTTAAAGATCAAGAGAACGGAATATGGTCCGTTGAAGCTCGGGCGCTTGATCCCGGGCACCTATCGAATGCTCAAAAGCCACGAAGTTGAGGAATTGTATCGATTGGTTCAGCTCAATGGGGGAAGCTGAAGCAGGATGGCAAGAAAAGGGCGTACCAACAGATACAGACTGGATGACTCGCTTATCCGTTCCAAGAGGACGAAAAAATCCGGCGTCGGCCGCTATGCTCTACTCATTCTCCTGTTACTGGCAGGCGCCGGCGCGATCTATTTTTATTTTTCAAATGCACAGCCGGGCGTCGATGTAAACACGATAGCCTCGTACCTTCCCGTTGCAAGAAAAGTTGAATCGGTCACTTTTCTGCAAAATGACAAAAAGGTCGAAGTCAACCCGGACTCCACCCTGGTTTTGAATCCGGCCGATTCCCTGCAGCTTCTCCATGTGCGTACCGACGGCTGGTTTTCATGGGGAGTCAAGGCTGTCTCGTCGGAATTTGAGGCACAGTTGCTCCGTAGCGCGCCCGTAACCGTCAAGGATATCTGGCCGGAGGAATCCTTTGAGACGCCCAAAGAGGTCCAAATTCAGTTTCTGCGATGGAAGATGCCGATCGGCAAGATCTCTTTATTGATTCGCCTCGATGCTCGCGACTGGCTGCAGAAAGCCAATTCAGCCGTGGAGCTGAGTGACAAGATAGGTTACCTGGAAAAAGCCCTGGCGGAGAATCCCACCAATACGCTGGCGAAAACCCAGTTGGCCGCCCTGTATATGGAGGACAAGGAGTTCTCCAAGGCTGCCAGGCTGTATGAAGAGATTGCCAAGTCCGGAAAATCCAGATCGATTTTGGAGCAGCTGCTGGCCTCTTACAAGTCCCAGCGCCAGGTTGACAAGGCGTTGGAAGTTTATCTGCAGCTGCTGAAGCTTTCTGAAGACCCGGACGATTTCAAGGCCATGCTCAATTATCTTGAAAAATCCAAATCGGCCATGGAGACCGCCAATTTCCTGCAGCGGCGACAACGAGACATTCCCGCGCAGTTCCATAATTCGCTGCTGCTTTATATGGCGGATCTGCGTACACAGACCAGAAACTGGTCCGATGCGGCTGCCGCTTACGAGAAGGCCCTCAAGACGGGTGTAAAGGATCCCGATATCCTGTACAATCTCGCTGTTATTTACGAAAAAGGCGGAGATCTGGATCGGGCCGTCAATACGATGGAACAATACCTGAAAAAGAAACCCAACGATACCAAGAGCTGGATGCAGCTTGCGGCTATGCAGGAGAAGAAAGGGTCGCTTCCTCAGGCGCAAGCCACTTACGAGAAAATCCTGCAGCAGAATCCCCAAAACAAAGAGGCTGTTTTGAGGCTGATTGCACTGGCGGGCAAAAACAAAGACAGCAAAGCGCTGCAGAACGGCTATGAAAGGCTTGCTGCCCTGCAGCCCAATGACAAAACCGTGCAGTCGAACCTGGGAGTTCTCTATTATGAAGCAAAGGATTGGGGAAAAGCGATCAAAGCATTTGAAAAAGTCGCATCCATCGATGCCAAGGATCTGGAATCCAGGAAATACCTCTTAGATCTTTACGGTAAAGAGAAAGACAAGAAAAAAGAATTGGGAATCTTGAAGGATCTGGCCCAGCTCGAGCCTGGAAGCTCCAAGTATTATGATGCGATATTTTCAGCTTACGATGAGCAAAAAGATTACAAGGCTATTGTAGAGCTCTTCCACAAAGTCTCCGAAAAAAACCCGAAATCCGTCTCTTTTCACCGCTATCTACTGTACGCTTATTTGAAGCTTGACGACTCCAAAGGAGCTCTCAAGGAGCTTGAGCAATTGATCGCTTTGGAGCCCAAAGAAAAGAAATATTTGCGGCAGGCGGCGAATCTTTATGAAAAGAACAAGCAGTACAAAGACGCGCTGCAAAAACTCGATCAGCTCTTGAAGCTTGATCCCAACGATAAAGAAACCCGCGACGATTACCTGCGCCTCAGAATGCGCGTGCTGTAAGGCCCTTTTTCCTATTGCGCGCGAAGACTTGTTGTTGTATAAGGCGCTTCAGTGGGCGGGTAACTCAGCGGTGAGAGTGCCATCCTCACACGGTGGAAGTCGAGGGTTCAAATCCCTCCCCGCCCACCACCAAAAACATGAAAAAATGAAACACTTAGAGAGGGTTTGCGGTTCATGCTGCGAGCTCTTTTTCAGTTTTTGTGACCATTTTGTGACCGGTCGCCAAAAATGGCCCCTTCCAGCCGGCTGACCGCATCCTGATTTTTCGACTCCATGAGATGAGAATAATTATTGATACAAACCGAACCCGTTGACCTAATCTTTACGGAAGATCTATATTCTTAGTCTTCGATCGCTTTGAATAGTGCATCGCGCACATCGGAATAGAACTGGATATCGATCTTGATCGCCATTTCATCGGGTAGCTCGAAAAGCTGTCTGCGACTGCTTACAGGCACGAGGAGGCAGCTCGCCCCTTTCTCAATGGCCAATTCTGCTATGCTCACGGCGTTGTAAACTGGCTCGATGGACCCGCCCAAATTGACACCTCCAACTACAATCAAACCTCCCCGGTTGTGCTTTTGCAGAAGTGCACTGCACATTGCCAGCAGTGCGGCTATTCCGACCTGGCTGCCGCTCTTCGATGCGTCAAAGGACCTGAGCTGTATGGTGAATTCGTGAGAGCGTGGGTCGCGGTCCCCGACAAGTTCTCTGGACCTGGCATAAAGGTTCTGTTCGGCACACTTCACACTTTCCACAAATGCCCCTGGCGGAGGTCGGTTGAGGATCTTCACTCCGTGACCGGGTCCTGCATTCACTTCAATGCGAAAAAGGCCGGGGTTCTCGTCCATTCCTCCGGGGCTTATGCTCCATACTTGCCCGGGGTCTAAGGGATCAGTACCGATAGTGTCTTCACTCTGGAGCTCCGGGGTCGATACGAATTTCTCCACCCCTTCCTGCCCCAAAATATAGCTGAAATGCGTATTTCGAAACTCGGCAGCGCCAACCCGTTTCTGCTGTTCCTTGACGCGACGGCGCGTCTCCAGGGCAAGCCGAACTGCCCACTCGAGGTCTTCATCTTGAACCGGCATCTCCGGGTGAGGATACATGAGCTTGAGGAGACCGCTGATGGTCTTGTTCACTGCCGTTTGATCGCGACCACTCAGAGCACCTCCGTAAAACACTCGTCCTTGGAGTGTGGACAGCCGGCTTTGCCATCTGAGCTGAGTCATGCATTCAGAGAGAAAATCACTGACTAGAGCGAAGTGGTCTGTGAGAAGCGCCGGATTCATTTTCGGTATGTCCCAACCTGGTAAGTAGGCGTGAATCCGATCCATGAATGCGGTATCGTTTCGCATCTCTGCTGGGAGTGGCCCGAAAAGATGCCCAATGCGTTGCTGGTTCTCAACATCAACATCGAAATTTCCGACGAAAACAATGGATCCATCTGCCCGAATGCTTTCTTTGCCCCGGCTGAATTCGCCCGACTCCATGTAGCCCTTCATGATGTTCACGCCGTCCTTCTGGTCGAAGGAGATACCCGAAATTTCGTCAAAGCAGACAACATCATACTGGCACACAAGTCCCCGTTGCCCATTGGACATGTTTACGAACATCCGAGCCACAGTCGCTTTACCACCGGAAATCAAATGAGCATATGGCGATACCTGCTGAAAGAGATGGCTTTTGCCCGTCCCGCGCGGGCCAAGTTCGACCATGTTATAGTTTCTTTCTACAAAAGGAACCATGCGAAGGAGCATAACATCCCGTGTGCGCTCTTGAAGCTGCTTCGGCTCGATCCCGATACTTCGGAGGAGGAGGTGCCTCCACTCAGCACTGGTAAACAACTCTCTCCCTCGACCCAAAGTCTCCAGCACATCCCGCTTAGAGAGCTGTATCGGTCGTAAGGCTTCAATGCCAAAGGGCCGACCGCCCTTCTCCTGAGCAATGGTCGCATCGTAGATTAGATCTACCTCAGCATAGAACCCTCCCGTCAGCATACGTTCATTGTTGGGGTCTCGAACGATGTTTTCGTCAATCCGCACGTCATTCAACTGCAAACTGGGGAGGGTAACGAGGTACGAATCTGTCTTGGTGTCGAGGCGTGCTGTTACGATGTCGATGATCTTCACAGATCCCTGCTCTCGGGCACGGGCCTTGAAAAGCTCTTGCTCGCCGGCACGCACCGTCCGGTTGGAGAGCTGCCGTTCAACGATTTCAAGTCCTTCTTCAATCTCCTGTGAGTCGGTGCTGGCACAGTAACGTCCCAGCAGGAATTCCACCACGTAAGTTGGGACTGGATATTGTTTGCTGAAGGTTCGAACGAGATCCTTCCGCACCAGATAGCCGTCGAAAGCCTTTTCCCCCAGACGATCAATGGCGTCTAGATGCATTTCACTCCTCGCTCCCCACAGTAGTGGCAGCTTTGGCAATTGTAACACCACCAGCGTTGAGAACAACAACCGCCGCAGCCGTGCCGATCAGACTATCGTCCTCCACAACCACCGAAGCTCGACCATCTTCGCCAATAGGTTTCCCTCCACCGGCAATTGTACTGTCAGGATCTGCCGGTTTTGTCCGCAGGTCAACCAGCATTCCGGGTTTACCTCCTTCAACGGCAATTCGGCAACGCAACCCCCGCCATATCACCTCCCTGATGGAGGCTTGGGAAACCTTTGCCGCGGCACCGGTTATAGTGATAACCGGCGTCAAGCATTCCTGGAGGCTCAGTCCACCGTGGGCGTACTCCATGCCGGCACGGTAGCAACAGATTCCTGGAGCAAGAGCAATGGCTACCTCGCTTGACCACCGCCACGAAACCACCATATCCGATGGCGTTGCGCCGGGCTTTAGCAGCGCGCACCGTCCCCACCTGGTTTCGGCCAGGTAGTGAGGAAGATTGGCGCCTGGTAGGCCTCCCGGCACAAGGAGCCATCCATGGTCAGTGATCACCTGAATTTTCTTCCATCCCGCCGTGAGAAGACACTCAATCCGCTCAATGAGCTCCCGCAATTCATCAACGATGCGACGCGCCAGTTTCCAGCCTTGCTCGTGTCCCGTTTGATCCAGATTACCGTGCTCGCTCCAACCTTTCCCAGTCGGCTCCCCAGTGGTATCTCGGTCGAGATGTTGGATCCCCATATCTTCCAAAAGCTTTTGAAAGTGGTAGAGGTTGAGTGGTTTTTTTGTGGATGCGACATGCGGTGTAAAATCTGAATCAGAAGCTCCGCCAATAACTTGTGTGGCCACCGGAGAGACGTCGGGCTTGCCAGTTGCGGTTACTGAAGGAATGGCTGTCCAACGCGCCCCTATGTGAACACTATGTCCGCGAGCCTCCAAAAGCGATTTGAGGCGATAACCCAGATCCATCCTCAGGCCATCAACGAACAGAAGGCAGGTTCCCAGTTCTGCAGGAACCATTTCTCCAGCTGGATAGGCACCCTGACGCAACATGGACTGAAGTTTCTCTGCAGTGGTTTCAAGCCAGGGTAGGTAGATAGCCCTAAGGGCAGCCTTCGCCGCCGCAAAATCCTGCGAGCTTTTGACGCATGCGAGAACTTCCAGCGCAGCCGCGTCAGCGCGCCATCCCCATTCCGCGTACTGCACTGCCATCTCTTCAGGTGTTGATCCTCCGATGACCTTTTTTGCCACTTCGCTTAAGATCGTCAAGTGCTCCAATGCCTGGGCCAGAGGCGCTGCACCGAGCTCAGCCCAGACCCACATACGTCTTTGGCTATGTTGATCCTCCAGTTTTTCGATTTCAGTTGTTGCCTTGTAAGGGGCTTGATTCTCGAGCACAAGGAGGCTCTTGCGCAGTACAGCTTCTAATCCATCATTAATCCCAGGCCATGGAGAGTGATCCACACCGAGCCCCAACTGCTTGGGTTGTGCTTTTCGCAAGAGCTCAGGAATCCCGGGATACAGATGGGGGGATTCGGCAAAGCGATCCCATACACTCTGCCATTTGCCTTTCTTCTCACCAAGGAGCTCGGCTGCTACAAGCTCCCCATCCATTTGAGGATCGCATTCGAAATCGGCTTTACACACAGAACGGAAAGCTCCCCAGACTTCTTTACTCCAGCGGTTACGCGTTCCGGTTGGATCGTTCAACCACCGCAGGATATCCCGAACTGGATCTGTAGTAAGCAGACGATCGAAATCGGGGGCTTCGAGCCGGCGTCCCTGGAGTTGGTCGATAGGCGTATCGGCAAGCTGTAACAACGCGCGGCTCATCGCCTCCAGAGTCCGAGCATCCTGAGCAACGTCAAGTCCCAGTCCGCCTTCTTGAGATTTCAGGAATGCCAATAGCGTCCAGTCTCGACTGTTCAACTGACTCCACAAAACACCTGAGTATTGGAGCTCTGCAAGCGGTTGGAGGTATTTGGGGCTACTTTCGACCGCACGGAGCATTGCGCGGCTGACTCCCGGAAGATAGACAACGGGAACTGCATCGGCTGGCCATTCGGCAGCATCAAGCTGTCGTCCCAACATGCATCTAATCCAAATAGCCGGTCCTGTTCTCTCTTCCGGATTGTACTCTCCCAGGGTGAGCAAGTACGGGCAGGTCTCCCGCAACAATGGCAGGAGCGGCAACCACTGCCGCTGTTCATCCGGCCAAAGTATCGCGGCTGGCGCAACCATCACATTGCTGTTGTGCACGGCGGCTTTTCCGAGGGAGTTTAGAATAGCCTCCAGCACTGTGCGGCTCTTCAGTGACATTCTATTCTGCCTGTTCGAAATAAGAGATGTACAAACCACGGCTCAAATATAGCATCTGGGCCGCATTCGCTAAGTTTTATATCTCACCGTAGGTAGATGAGGTCCGACATAAGCGACATAAGCCATCTTTTCTTCGCGGAGCGGGAAGAAGTGGATACGAACATTGCCACCTGTCGGTTTGGTGTGAAGGCTGAAAGTGCGCTCGACACCATCTGGGCAATGGAAGCGCCTCATTGGACCATATTCTGGATGCTGAAGTGTTTCGCCAGACTCTTCTGACCAGGAAATGCCAGCAAGCGCAAAGGGCCCGCTCCGCCAGTCCGCGACGTAATGGTCAAGCTCGAATAAGTGCCGCAAGACCTGCCGGAAATAGGGTTCGCGGCCGTTCAGCTTCTGCAGCTGTTGTTGTGCATCCGAGCAGAAGGTGAGGCTAGTGAAAAGGGATTCTCTGCGCTTCCACAGTTCGGTGCCTGTCCGCACCTCACCCTGAACGCGATTTCGAATCCACGGCTCTCGCCGGCTAACCTGCTGCAGAGTAGTGAGGCAACATACCTCAACCATTTCTTCTTTAAACTCGTTATCCTCGCCGAGCAATCGCAAGAGAATGAGGATAGGGTCAGCAGCGAACCTGCCTTCACCATCCAGACTTACTGCTGGAGTGTGCCAAAGATAAGCCACTCCGAGTCCATGAGCGGTGTCATTTTCAAATAAGAACTCGAAGATCTCATCCCGATTGTCCTCTTCACTTTTGAAACATTCCTCTAAGAACGGCGCCTTTCCAGCTACTGTCTTTACAAAAAGGCGTTCCTCCTTGTCGACCGTCTTATCATTCAGCCAGTGAGCAACCCGATAGTCCTGAGCAAGATAGCGATTCATGAAGTCGCTGGTTGTCCGAAGAGTGCGGTCGGCTCCACATCGAATAATGGCCATCGCAACCTGGACCAGTTGATGCATACCCAACTGAGCATTCTGAGTGCCTTGATAGGTTCCACGGGCCGACAACTCATTGAATACGATCTCCATCCTCATCCCCCGGCAGCCCATCAATCCAAGAGTGCATCAAGGCTCTTTTCCCACTGGTCAAAGAAGTCTTCCGGCCAATAGTCGATACGCCCATTGCTATCTATCTCAGGTGAAACGACTTGTGCTCCGATGTCGTCATCAGCTCTTCTGAAGAAATGAAACCTTACTTCATCGGGAGAAAGCAGATTGTCGTGAACCGCCAGCCTCACCCCGTTCAACACATGGTCGCTATGGGTCTCCAGCAGGACATGGATTCCTCCGGCCGCGGCGCGAGCGAAAAACTTCGCTATTCCTATTTGGGCTCTTGGATGTAGGTGTGCCTCGGGGTTTTCAACCATTAGCATGCCTCCAGGACGAGAGGCGAGGGTAGCCACGAACAGGGGAAGCGTGTAACACAACCCGAATCCTACATTAGTCGCTCGATAAGGATCGCTCACATAGCTCCCCGTCACCTGTGAAAACTGTAGATTCACGAGGTCCATGCCGGGATATGTTGTCACATGGATTCGAGTACCTGGGCTCACACCTGCAATCCATGCTTCCACCTGGTCGCGAAGTCCCAAGGACACAGCTTTGTCGTGCTTCAAATTCGGGATCCGAATGTCTTCTCGTTCAAAGGCAGCCAGGAAATGGGCGCAATACTCACCACGTGTTCCAAGTTGTCTTTTCCTCAAAACTTGCGAATCGGACATCTTGAATGAGGTACGAGGGCCGGTCCGTTCCGCCTGCAGATAATGGAAAGAATCGCCGAATAAGCTCTCCTGCATGATTTCCGAGTTATCTGAAGTTGGAATCAATGGCAACACGTCCGATTCAGCCTCATGGCGGAATCTCCATTCAGCGCTACGTCCTTCAGCTGAAGTCACCTCGAAAGAGATGATATCTTCATCGGCCCCCACAAACAGAGCATCGTATCCGCCCCCAAGCCGGATGAGATCACCATTGAGAGCGAGTCCCCTGGTGTTCAACAAGCCGAGCTCATGAGACTGCCTGAGCAGAAGCAAGGCCTGGAGCACACTACTTTTTCCCATCCCATTCAATCCGGAAAGTATGGTCATCCGGCTTAATGGCAAAGTGATGTCCCGAAAACATTTGAAGTTATTGATTCGAAAACCACTGATCATTTTAGAACCTCGTGCAGCAAATCTCTTATGGTTCCAAACCTCTTTTTCACTTTCTTAATATCACCCGTCCCCGACGAAACAGAGGCCTCGAAGTCTCTTTCGTGCATCAGTCCAACGAATCCCTCCATGACTTTGGTTTTCCTTGATTCGATTTTAGAAAGTTCATCATCGTCCAGTCTGTCGAGGTTGACTGACCAAGCTTCGAAAAGCGCCTTGTTGATCGGATATCTTTGACCATGAGCTTGGTATTTCTTTCGGAAAGCATCCAGTCCAAATATTCTAAAAGCGGCCTCCATAGATCTGATGAATCGCTCCTCCAATTCCTGCCGCTGAACCCTGCTCATCCTATTAATTTCAGCCATCTTTTCGTTGAGAAAGGCATCTAGATCCTTCACGGAGTATTCGGTGTACGGTGTGATCACAAAGGAGAGAAAGCGCAGGACACACTCCCTATCATCCATTCGCTTGGGATTGACTCCTCCGGCAGTTGCAATTTTAAAGGCTTTAGAGGCAGCTAATCGGGTCAATAGTTCCGTTGCAGGTCCTTGGTTTAAGGCATGACGAATTTCTTGGGCCGTGAGCGGTGCACCTCCTGTATTGATTCGCTTGAATATGTTGAACTTGACGTCCGGTGGCGTCCCTTTTTCAATCAAATAGACAGTGACTTGCGTTTCCGCAATTCTTCTTTGGAAGCTCCGTGGAAGATCATCATATGTCTTTCCTTCAAACTGCGTCAGAAATTCTAGCCCAGTCAACCTTAGATTCTTTTTAAGGATGAAGCGGTCAAGGGTAGTAAGTCGCTGCAATCCGTCCACGACAAGCCAGCGATCCTCATCCGTTGCATCGATGTAAAAAGCAGGTAAAGGGATACGAATCAAAATTGATTCTACTAAACGGCTTTGGGCGCCTTCTTTCCAGACGTCGTCTCGACGCTGGAACCCAGGCATAAGGTCAATTTCATCTTCCTTCATACGGCTGATCAAGAGATCAATAGTCATTAACTTGGGTTCAACCCTGATGAGGATAGGATCGAAGGGTTCGGTGATGACCTCCTCGCTAGCAGTGTCCTCTGGTTCCACCTCGGACTCGTCCAGGCATAACTGGGGAGGATGCACGTCCGATAGGTCTTGTTGGAGATTTTTCTCAGCGCTCACGGATCTACCTCCAAATCTGATCCACTCTTTCACCCCTCAAAAAGGGGTTTTATGTTCGTATAACGGTCTTGACCATTCTACCAATGCGGCGCCAATCCAATGGTGCGGATTCCAAAAATTCTTTCCCAGGATTATGTCACCTCCTGTCGATTTCCGGTTCCCTTGCCACCAGTTTTTCGGCGATTGTGAGGTGATGATCGTTGATTCGGTCACCTTTGAAAAGATGAAACCATGGTGAGCTCTCCACATCTTTGCCTCGGTCTTTATTCCATTTTATCCGCGGATTCTTGCGAAGCACACCAGCTTGAACGAATGGGCGAATGTTGAGACGGACTCCGTCGTTCAGATCAGGTTCCCATCCAACGGGCTGTTCTTCAATTGGCTTCCAGCGAACAAAGATGTCGTAGGGCGCTTCACCTTCGAGAATCAGCTCCAGCCTGTGCTGTAGATTGCGTGCAGCATCGAGGCGCTCTCCAGCACCGTCTACACCGTTCCTGACTCCGTCCTCCTGACGTTTGATCCAGTCACCAAGGTAATTATAGGTCAAGGTCTCAAGGAGCTTGCGGTCAAGCTTATGGTAGTTGACAAGAGCACCGAACCCGTCCCTTTTGATCCCATCCCAGATATGCCAGATGAACGGGCGTTGATGGAAAAGGGCGCAGTGCTGCTCGAAGAACTTTTCTCGAAGCCAATAGTCGAGGCTTTTGCCCATACACGCTGCTCGGGCAAGCAATTCATCCAGCTTGGATGGAGACCATTCGCTGCCGTATGCGGTTGTCAGTAGTGTTTGTAGTCGACCGGAAGCAGGTTCCTCCCCTCGTACCGACGGGATACACACGATACCGTCGTTGTCGGCATAGGGCAACAGGTCTCCACATCTCTTGATCCAAGATCGAGCCTCGTCGGAGAGCTCCATAGTGGAAGCCATAGTGGAAGCGCCATCCTGGCGCTTGTTTGCTGGATCAAACGGCTGGAAGCCGCTTCCACTAACCAGTTCGGCGGGCCAACGATAGCCGAGGAGGCGGTTTAGAGCTACATGGAGTGGTTGTTGACTATTGGATGGTTGACCGTGGAAAATCCATTGGGTAGGGTTATCAGAATAGGGCTTTGGCAGCCCGTTGGGGTATTTTTCCTGCGCATTTTTGGACCAACGTCTGAGATCAAAGGGTATTTTAGTAAGAGTGGCATTCGTAACGTTGAGCTTCTGGTCAATTCTTCTTATTTCTTTGGCAAATTCCTCAGAGGAGCAAAACATATAGACAGCGGGAACATGTTCTTGGTTGTAAGGAACTAAAACAGAGACATTACTATCGAACGCTGTTCCAGCATACCGAGCTACAGGCAGATCATGCATCTGACTTACTGCCACTCCACATTTTCCCCATATATCAGCACCACGCTTCCATGATCCTCCAAGCCGCGCGTTTAACTCCTTTACGTATGCAAGGTATTCACCAGACCATCCACACCATTTGAAGACTTGAGTAAGTCCTGAGTCGTATGCTGTCCGTAGCGTTGTTGTTTGTTGAAACACCCAGTCCTTACCTAAGCGAACGATCTCCCAAAATTTCCTCCCCCATCGAGGATAATCACCCGTATTTATTCCTGCCAATGCCACAGTGTATCTCTCAAGGAGTTCAGCTGCAGAAGCGTCTTCCAACGTTACCCGTGTATCGGGATTATCCAATTGACCGCTTTGCTCTACCCGCTTTATTTCGGCTGTGATGAGTTGCGCAGCCTTTTCTGAAGCTGTGCGAAGGGCGGATACATCGAGTCCGGCAATAGTGAGCGCTGTATTCTGCAGCGCGTCAAAGAGGCTGGAAGCCTCTTCAACAGTGTTTCCGCGGCTCAGGGTGAGGAGAATGGCTTTCACCACTTCCCCGCTGATGGTTTCAAACGCAGACGGTCCGAGGCGGGCGATGAGGTGCCAGGCATCCCGTTTCAGCAGTTTCTGACGTAATTTCTTGTAGCTGGTCAAGAAAAGCCAGTTTTGCGGAAGGACGATGGAGACAGCTCCAGAGGGGCATTCGCATTTTGCCGCTGAATTCAGGTGCTGAAAGGCTTTGCCTCCTTCACAGAATTCCAGGCAACGATCGAGAAAGACCGTGGCCAAATCATTCTTGCCTAGCGGGTAATGTTTTTCACAGAAATCACGCAGAACCTCGCCCTGTTTGCCTCTCGCCAGATAAGGCACGTTAGTGATGACCCAATGGTACTTTCCTGAGAGCAGGACCGCCGCTTTGGCAAGGCCTTGGGCCACTACAGCGGCCTCGTTCTCTTCATTGTTGCCGTTCTGTTTTTCCAGACCCTTTGCAAGGGCTTCGGCAAGCTCTCCCCAGGAAACGATCATTGCTGCATTCGTCTTTGCCGGATTGATCAAGCTCCCCAACACCGGCGAGTCTTTGAACACATCGTACATCCAGTCCAAAGCAATGCGCAGGTTGTGCTTATCCAGCGCCAATTGTTTCCATTCTTCTTTGGCTACGCTGACCGAGAGGCCTGAGCACGCAAGATTTAGCTCCGGCAGGCTGCGGTAGCCACCCGTGCCGGGATATCGCCACGCAGTCAGAGCTAAGGCAAAAGCGGCCAGTTCCACGCAGCGCTGGTCGATCTCCAGGCCGTGCAGGTTGTCCCGCAGCACGGCATCAACGGCATCGCGTGCGGAAAGTCTCTCCAGCTCCATGCGCATGGGCACAAGCATCTGCAAAGCCGCCACCAGAAAGTGGCCGGACCCACAGCAGGGATCGAGGGTTTTCAGCTCACTCAAGTGCTTGGGCCAGCCATCAAAGGTCCCCGCCGCAGGGGTCCATAGAGTGGAAGCGGCATCCTGCCGCTTGTTTTCATGCTCATACGCTGAGTGATCTCGAATGTACTCTTTAATTATCTCCAGTTGGGCCGGACTTCTTACAATATGATCAAAAGACTCTTTCTGCCAGAAGGTACCGGTATGTCCAATTGACTTGTTGATTTGATTTGCCGTGAAAGATTTCCAAGAGTGTAGAATATCCGACAAGGGATATTCTACAACTGGCGTTACCACAACGTGAACATGGTTTGGCATTACAACGTAGTCATCCAGATGGTAACGTTTCCCATCAAAATGTCTCAAAGCATCTTCGACTACTCTCTTGTGTCGGTCGTTGGCAAGCAAACACTGACCATAGCCATTATCCAGCCATTGCTGCAGACGGGCGGGGAAAAGCTCATAAAACTCCTTCCTGGTTTTTTCATCGCGAGGTTCAGGATGAGCAGCGAGCCATGCTTCTTTCTCGTTTTGCCATTGTCTCAGTTTCTCCTGAGGTAATGAGTCCGCTGTTCTGAAGGTGACGAAATAGGTCACTCCATCCTGGCGCCAGTGAGGGAGGTTGCCTGTCAGGTTCGCGATGGGGTCATCTTTGTGAAAGTAGCCAACTTGAGCAGGAAAGCGGCTGGAAGCCGCTTCTACTCTAATAAAGCGCAGGTAATCCAAAGGCACACCGGGAAGCGACGCTTTCTGCCTGAGCTCTTCCTCGTTTTCGGCCCTGACGAGATCATCCTGGTTCAGTCGCCGTGCCGCCCACCAGGCCCCCAGGGAATTATCCAGTAGAAAGCTGACCATGTAGGGTTCCGTAAACAGCTGAGTGACGGCGGAGAGCTCTTCAGCGCCGATTTTAACTTCCGAGGCGTTTATCTCATCTTTCTTTTTAGCCTGCCAGAACTGGTAAACCCATCCCAGACTGTCGCTGGCGGTGAACGTTTCGGGAGCCAAATCGGCCAGGAGCTTTTCCAGGGATCGCTGGTGCTCAGGTGGGAGTTTGAGCTGGAGGACCGGGTCATCGGGCCGGAAGATCTGAGGGAGCATCCTGGCGGCGTAGCGACCAGCCAATTCCCATCCGTTTTCGGCTTTTTCTCCGGGAGCCAGTTCCTCGCATTCCTCCAAAGTCACGGGCACCCCATCGGGATGCATCAGCAAGTGATTCTCTGCAAGAAACCGGGCAAACAGCATGCGGTGCCAGTGTTGATAGGCCACCTCGGTTATGAGACGCTTGATCTCATGCTCCCCCTTTGAGCTCCGCTCGTCTCCGAGCTGCCGGGCATGGGCTCGAAGTCGGTTGCGAAGCACCCGATTATCGGCACCCAGGTGTGGGAATGGCTCTGTAGCACCGACGGCAAGGTGCTGAAGTGCAGCACGAGCGCCTGCTTCCGCCACTTCTCTGGCGGCTTTGACGGTGTTTTCTAATCGGTTCCGGAGCCCTTTTGCCAGAGTAGGCATGTGAAAAATTCCTCCTCAACGCCGCCGTGGTAGGCGGCGCTACCAAATATGGGAAAAACCCGGAGGTGCGACCTATGATGGTAGCGCCGCCTTCCATGGCGGCGCTTATCGCATCACGCAAATGGATTTTGATGCACAAACCACCATCGCCACGCTTCCTCTTCGTTTTTCACCGATTCATGCTTATACGGATTCAAGCGCATGTATTGGATGTGTTGGAAATAATCATCTTCATTGCGAATCCGATGATCCATAAACCGCGGCTGCCCACCGAATGACCGTTCCGCCGCGTTGCCGTGTAGCATGGAACACCCGTTGTTTTATGCTCCCGACGATGGATTCGATCACTTTCTTCTC
>Ga0068714_10002974_pt1 | contig 20727 bp, 17 predicted proteins | sample MTBNYHSulfiMetaG_FD_62988 | JGI IMG/M metagenome (GOLD analysis project Ga0068714, IMG submission 62988) | Enrichment culture microbial communities from rom New York Harbor, USA that are MTBE-degrading - MTBE-NYH (New York Harbor Sulfidogenic)... | ecosystem: Environmental > Aquatic > Marine >... | reverse complement strand
GGAATGTTTCTTTGAATCCTTTGGTCTCCCCGCAGTCGATTTCATTCGATCCTTTAAAAAAACCTTTCCCGCATCAAAATCTCTCATTGCCCTCTCCCCCGACGTGGGGTCGGACCGAATGAGGGAGATTCATAAGGGGCATGCTTATTCAAATCAGGCCTTAATGGAGTCTCTGGGTCAGTTAAAAACAAACGGGGTGTCCTGTGACCTTTTCTTCACCCTCGGCGTGCCTTTTGAGAGAGAGATGGATATCCAGCAGACGATTCGGCTTCAGAAGATGATCCGTGAGCGATATTCCAATGTGAGAGGGATTCGCACTTTTACGATCGAGATGGAGCCTGGCTCGCCATGGCACCTTGATCCCGAAGAATATGGCGTTGAAACCTCGCTTAAAAATTTTATGGATTTTTACCATTATCATTCCGGGGACCGAAGCGCTTTCTCCTCTTTGGGATATTGGATTCCAGATTATTTTGAGGAGGAGAATGATGCGAACGGATTTGAAGAGGCTTTACAGAAGATCAAATGCCGCCATTTTTGTTTCATCCATCCTGAGGCCAGGAGATCATCCACTCCCTTCTGGGGGAGGAGGCTCTGTGATCTTTCGGCCTTATTCTGGAAGATGAAAGGTTTAGGGAAAAAAGATTGATGGTAGAACTACAAAAAGGTTTATTTTGACCTAAAATCGAGGAGTGCCATCCCTTTAACCGCTTGCCCTTCTTTAAGACTTTGGTGAATAGAATGGATGAGGAGGTGAAGAGGTAAATCTTGAGAATAGAGGCGTTGAGCCTCCTGAAATTTTGACAAAGCAGCATTCAGATGCCCTGATTTATATAGTCCTATCCCCTCTGACAGGATAGGTTCGATTTGGTCTTTAAGTTGGCGCACCTCCACCGGGTCTTGATCATACACCTCGATGATGCTGATTGGTGTTGAGCTTCCCTTGAGAAAAACCTCTCCCAGCTTCCGGAATCGATGGCCATGCCTATTTGGCAATTGCTTGGCAACCTGATCTGAAATAAGCATATCTACATTCAGCGGCCTGGTCACCTCTTCAAGGCGCTTCGCCAAATTGACGGTAAGACCCAGGACAGTGGAATCCATTCGTTTTGGAGACCCAATGGTTCCCAGGATGACTGGTCCGGTATGGAGACCAATGCCGATTTGGATGGCCTGGTCACCTGGGTGGTTTCCGTCCCGATTAATAGACTTTACCACTGTTAAGATATCCACGCCACAGTCCACGGCTCGTTGGGCGGAATCATCTCCTTCAAAAATACATAAGATCGCATCACCGAGAAATTTATCAATGACTCCACGCCGCCAATCGACTACCCGACTAATTCTTTCAAAGAGGTGATTGATCAGGGCGATCAACTCGCTTGGATTGATCCGCTCAGACAAAGAGGTGAATCCTCGGATGTCACAACAGAGGATGGTGACATTTTGCTGATCGGCCTCGCCTAAACGGATGGACTTCAACCCTTTGGCAGCGATGCGACGAAGATAGGCGGGGGGGACGAAGTGCTCGAAGACATCTCGCGCCTCGCGAATGGCCTGATTTAAGGATCGAAAATGGAGTGCTACGGCAATGGACAAGAAGACCGAGAGCCAAAGAGAAGTAAACCATAATATCTGACCTTTAACGGGGACAGAGATGCCTGCGGAACGAATGGCGTCATGGACTCCGCCTAATAACCAGAATAACATTCCGATGCCAAAAGGCACGAGATAGGTGGGTCTCTGGGATTTAAATCGTTTCATCCTTATGAGGGTTAAAATGAAATAGAAAAAGCAGATGACCAGACAGAAAAAATGGATGAAAGGCCTGAGAAGTTTTGATTGAGGTCTCAAGATAGTTGCCTCAATCTCATGGGAAGCAAGAGGAAGCCCTAAAAACCAGGCTCCATTTCCCCAAAGGGCTAAAGCCGCTAAGGCGAAGCCTATTCCACTTACGGCCCTTGAGAGCCACCCCCCACTTTTATTTGAAAGGGCTGAGTCAAACCAGGTCCAACTGGCAGGCAAAAGGGCGAGTGCGGCAAGATCAATTCTGTATCCCAAAAGAATGGATTCCGGCGATTTTTGAAGACCATAAATTACCCAACCCAAGAAGAGAAAGGTCGAAAAGAGATAGAAAAGAAAAAGACTTCGTAGGGGGCGATAATGGTGGTAAAGCGTTAAGGTCGCTAAACATAAAATAGCCATAATCGAATTCGTGGCAAAACCGAAGAAGGGACCCACACTGTAATGAGGAAGGAAGTCAGGCAGCATGATGATGGAGGAGCTTCAAGAGACCCTTAATTTTGATATGAGTCTATTCATTCAGGATAAATAAGTCAACAAGATTTAAAAGATTTAAAAGAACCGGGTAATCCCGTAGAAGGTGCCGCTTCAAGTTATTTCTGGAGAGACCGCCCCGACCCTGAGAATAGAATTTCCGGCCGTCGCTGAGGCATTGCAGAACCATTTGTCTTCAGGTCTCTATCGAATAGTAGTCTTTTCCTTCTTTTTCCTTGAGCTTAATGATTCCTTTCCCTTTCAATATTTCCACGTGACCGACCGCCTCGGAGATTCCAAGAAAGATTTCAATAGGGGGGACACTGGGGAATAAATCCATGGCGATTTCAAAAGGAGTCTTTTCGCATTTGGATAAGGAAAAAAGGATGCGCTCCATACGCTCTTTGTGATGAGCGAAGGTTTTTTGGATCAGACCCCTGACATCATGAATTTCCTCTCCATGGGCAGGTAGGAGAAGGGAGATCTCAAACTTCTCTATTTTTTCCAGAGAGGTTAAATATTCTTGCAGGCTTGGGTAGCGGAAAGGCGGTTTACTTTCGTTGACGTTTAAGATGGGATTCGGGGTGATTTCTTTTAAGAGGTGATCTCCAGTAAATAAAACTTTCTTTTCCGGCCAATGAAAGCAGATCAGACCGGGACTGTGGCCAGGACAATGGATGGTTTTCCATGTCATCGATTTAAAAAGGATTGAATCTCCATCATCCAGGAAAAAGGCTTCATCGAGAGGATCAGCCATGATCTGAGCAGATTCCATATATTGAATTGCTTCGTTGACCAGGGCCTCCGGCACACCATTTCTCAACATAATCGATTTTATGAAACCGAGCGAATGGATGAAGGAGCGAATCCTTCCATATTCTTTTGAATGAATATAAATTGGAGCGCCCGAGAGTAACGATATTTTTTTAGCTTGACCATAGTGATCGATATGGCCATGGGTAATGAGAATTCTCTCAATAGCATTTAGGCTATACCCAATGGTTTCCAACCCTTTTTTTAATGTTTCGAATGAGGCCTCCGTCTTTATCCCCGCATCGACAAGGGTTCTTGGAGAATCATCAATAAAATACACATTCACGGTCTTGAGGGGGAATGGAATGGGAAGTTCAATTTTATAAATTCTTTTGATGATCTGTTGGATCACCCTTTTCCCTCTTATGCTTGTAGTTATCGGTGATAAAGACAGATGCCTGTTTTCAGGAGATTCGAGGGTAACATAGAATCAACTGTTTTTCAAAAGAATTATTGGAAATGGTTGGGAATGCCGATTAACATAAGCCCTTAAAATAGTTAAAAAATTTCGTCTCTCGTTGGTGAAGAGGAATCATAAAATTTCTAAAAATTCCTGATCGTCGGTCACTTTTAAAAACAGACGGACAGGTTGAAAAAGCTTTAGAGCGGGAACCTTTATTGGATTTGATTCATGAGCTTGAAACCATTTAAGAATTCGTTTGGCCTGATCAGGACCGTGACCCCTCCCCTATAAAAGACCGCATTCTAAAGCTTTGGAAGCCTGTTCATCTGTTTGAACCACTCTCCACGATGACACGGGATGATCATTTATGAGTTGAATTGCATACTTTCGTGAAAGTGATCGACGGTCAATAAAAATTCCTCTTGACAACACAAAATATTGTGGTAAGGTTTTCTTTGTTGCATATATTTTGTGGAAGAGAGGAAAAAATGGAGTTGGCCCAATTGACGCAAAATGCCATGACCGTACTGAGAAAGCGTTACCTCAAAAAAGACCCCGAAGGAAACGTGTCGGAGACACCAGAAGAGCTCTTTAGGCGCGTGGCAAAGAATATTGCCCAAGCGGATCGGCTCTATCATCCGGAGATCGATCTTCTTCCTGTTGAAAACGAATTTTATTCTTTGATGACATCGCTGGACTTCCTTCCTAATTCTCCCACGTTAATGAATGCGGGTAGAGAACTTCAGCAACTCTCGGCATGCTTTGTCCTCCCTGTGGGAGACTCCATGGATGAAATCTTCGACGCTGTGAAACAGATGGCCTTGATTCAGAAAAGCGGTGGCGGGACAGGTTTTTCTTTCTCCCGACTCAGAATGAAAAATGATGTGGTGGGTTCCACGCAGGGAGTTTCGAGCGGTCCTGTCTCTTTCATGAGTGTTTTTGATACAGCGACAGAGACGATCAAACAAGGGGGAACACGAAGGGGAGCGAATATGGGTATCCTCCGCGTGGACCATCCTGACATTCTCGATTTCATCCGATGCAAAGAAGGCGACCATCACTTTAACAATTTCAATATATCGGTGGCTGCCACGAATGAATTCATGGAGGCCGTGGAAAAAGATAAAGAGTATGCTCTTCGTAATCCGAGGACGAAAGAGATCGTTGACTCCCTCAATGCCCGTCAGGTCTTTGAGAAGGTGGTCTATTATGCCTGGAAAAACGGAGATCCGGGAATCATCTTCATCGATCGGATCAATCAAGACAATCCCACTCCTCAAGTCGGGCAGATCGAGAGCACTAACCCCTGCGGAGAACAACCTCTCCTCCCCTATGAGTCCTGTAACCTGGGTTCCATCAACCTTGCCAACATGGTCAGAAGCGGAACCATCGATTGGGAAAGGTTGGGCTCGGTCACTGAAAAGGCAGTTCATTTTTTAGATAATGTGATTGACATGAATCGGTATACCCTTCCTCAGATTGAAGCGATGACCAAGGCGAATCGGAAAATCGGCCTGGGGGTGATGGGGTTTGCGGATCTTCTCATCCTGTTGGGAATTCCCTACAATAGCCCCAAGGCATTGGAGATCGGGGAAAAGGTGATGTCTTTCATTCAGAAAAGGGCCAGGGAAGCCTCCAAAGAATTGGCTCTAAAGAGGGGGTCTTTTCCTAATTTCAAAGGGAGTATTTTCGATGGTCGCTGGGAGGCGATGAGAAATGCGACCCTTACCACCATTGCCCCCGCTGGGACCATTTCCATTATTGCAGGAACCTCGTCAGGCATTGAACCCATCTTTGCCCTCGCTTTCATTCGTCATGTCTTAGAAGGAAAAGAACTTCTGGAAGTCAACCCCTATTTTGAGGCATTGTCCAAACAAGAGGGATTCTATTCGGAAGAGTTGGTGAGAAAGATCGCCCACAGCGGAAATATCCAACACCTTAAAGAAGTTCCAGAAAACATCCGGAAGCTCTTTGTGACCGCTCATGATATCACCCCCGAGGATCATATCCGGATGCAAGCGGCTTTTCAGAAATACACAGATAACGCTGTTTCCAAAACAGTCAATTTCCCTCACGAGGCGACCGTCGATGAAGTGGAGAAGGTCTATAAGTTGGCATACGAGCTGGGGTGTAAAGGGGTGACCATTTACCGGGATAGAAGTCGAACAAAACAAGTCCTTTATAAGGGAGTGGTTTCCCCGGGCAGGGACCAATTTAAGGAGGAAGAGGAGTTCCGCGAGGGAGAGAGGAAGCCGAAGGCTCGCCATGATGTGATTCATGGTTCCACCCGAAAGATTCGCACAGGTTGTGGAAACCTCTATGTGACGGTGAATGAAGATGGGGAGGGCAACCTTTTTGAGATTTTCAACCAGATTGGAAAAGCTGGAGGTTGTGCAGCCTCTCAATCCGAAGCCATCGGTCGTCTGGTCTCTCTGGCTTTTCGATCCGGGATTGAACCCGAAGACATCGTTCGGCAGCTCAAAGGCATTAGTTGCCATACCCCGGTCTGGTACCGAGAAGGAAAGATTCTCTCCTGTTCCGATGCAGTGGCCAAAGCCATTGAATGGCACCTTCAAGAAAAGGAGAGAAGACCAAAGACCGAAGCGGAAATTAGAATCTCCGTTCCAAAACATCCTCCAAAAGAGGAAAGGAGTTATTCTCAACAAAGTTTAGGCCTTATCTTTCAGAGGGGTGCGTGCCCCGAGTGCGGGGGGCCTCTCATTTTTGAAGAAGGCTGTGCAAAGTGTTTTTGCGGTTATTCAGACTGCGGATAATAGAAAGCGTGGCGCACCGTTTACCTTATTATTTACCCAATCCCATTAACTTTTGAAGACGCGATCTCTTAAGGCGGGAAATTCCGCTCGAGCCTTCAGGACGATTTCTCGATCTACCTCTGCCCAGATAACACACTCTTCATCATTGCCTCCGGTTATGATTTGACCCATTGGATCGACGACAAGGCTGTGACCGGCAAACTGCGTTCCCCGGTTGATTCCCACACAGTTGGATGAGATGAGACAGGAAAGATTCTCCAGGGCCCTTACCCGATTAAGGAGGAGCCAATGTTCCAGACGAAGATGGGGCCAGGCAGAAGAGATAAGAAAAAATTCAGCCCCTTGATCAATCATCTTCCTGAACAATTCTGGAAATCTCAAATCATAGCAGGTGGCGAGACCAAAATGTCCGAACTCGGTAGCAATCACCGCAACGGATGTGCCGGGAGTTAAAATCTCTGCCTCCTGAGATTGGTGGGTAAAGAGATGGATCTTTTTGTAATTTTCAATGATCTCCCCTTTTGGGTTTAAAAGAAAACTGGAGTTGTAGAATCGATTCCCTCTTCTCTCCACAAAACTTCCAGTATGAAAGTGGCAGGATAGCTCTTTGGCTAATGTGCGGAGGAGGGTCAAGGTCGGGCCCTCTTGCGTTTCGGCTTCTTTCCGATATCGATCAAAACTCATAAATCCGATATTCCAGAGTTCCGGCAAGAGGATGAGATCTGCCCCCTGACATCTTCGAATCATCCGTGAGGCATATTTCAGGGCCTTTTCTTTGGATTCCTCAATCACTTTCAACTGAATGGACGCAATCTTCACCGCTTCCTCACCTCATTTCAAATGTCAAAGCACAAAGTCATGACAAAATCTCAAGCCCAAATTTCTAAATTTAGCAAAAATGAGAACGGTTTGGTATTGAGGTATTTCGTAACCCCTCCGTTACGAGGCGCGGAACAATCGATCCGGCAGGAATGCTTCCAAAACTTTATCAAGTGCACGTTCGAAAGTAATGGGTAACCATCATTGCGGTTTCACTCAGCCTTGTAAGAGCTGTATTATCTCGGTAGAGTCCATTGAGAGGTGGCACTATAAAGTTTTTCCAGCATCCCCGCCAGATCTCTAAAACTTCCTGAGGGATTAGGGTATTTCAGCATTTTGATTTGTGTGTCCTGCTGAAAGGGGTACCATATATAAATTTCACCTGTCAAGGTGACTCTTAAAAAATATTTGCTTCCAAAATGGAAGATGATTTAATATAATTTTTATGTATATTGTTGGGCATCAGGGATGAGAAAGGGTGGTTGGGAGTTAAGAATTGGAATCCTCCTTTTGACCGGAGGTCTGATAGGGTGGGGCTCCGTCGCCCATCCCAATGGGCAGAGCCAAATTCCCGAACTAAGGTCTGGGCAGGGAAGGGTTTTTTTGTATACGGCAAATAAGCTTGGCGTTCCTATTCTTAAGGCTTCCATTAAAATAGAAAATGGCTCCTCGGAACAGGGAAAGTCTTTTTTCGAGGTTCATGCCTCTGTGGATTCCCTCGAATACTTTGGGTGGTTATTCCGTATGAACAACCGGTTTGTTTCAACCATGGAGGCAGAAACTTGCTTTCCGATCCGATATGTGAAGAAAATTGACCAGGAAGGACTTTTTAGCGAAAGAAAAAATTACGTTCAAACCCTTCTATTCGATTATCCGAATAAGAGGATCGTAGCGGAAAAAACAGAAAAAAAGGAGAGGCAGGAGTTTCCCCTTTTGTCTGAGACGTTTGACCCTCTCTCGATGTTTGCCAAATATTATTTGAAAGAAGAAATTCATCCAGGACAGAATATTTCAATGTCTATCTTCGATGGGATAAAGTTGCGCCAAATGGTCTTTTACTCCAAAAAGAGAAAAGTGAAGTCAAAAATATTTGGAGAAGTAGAGGCGGTATGCCTCGAGTCCAGCACATCCTTTTCAACTTTTGAGGATAGGGAGGGAAAAATCCGAATCTGCTATATCGCTGAGGGAGAAAAAACTCCGATTTTGATTGAACTGGAGCTTCCAATTGGACATATCAAATTTGAATTGGAGTCCATGGGAGGGAGCTAAAATGCCACCTTTTTACCATCAACTCGCTCAAGAGGAATCGCATCCTTTTTCGATTTTACATCGAGCGGAAGAGACGATGATCGAGTCTGCGAGCTTCGGAGGAAAGAGGGGACGAAGAGCCGATGATTCTGGCACCTCTGATAAGAGAATAAAATCGACAAAGAAAGGAGAGAACCATGGCCGTCAAGAAGGCAGTAAAAAAAGTGGCAAAGAAAGGTGTAAAGAAAGGTGTAAAGAAGGGAGATGTTTATAAATGCAGTGTTTGCGGCCTGGCGGTCACCGTGGATGAGGTCTGCGGGTGCATCGATGCTTGCGACATCATCTGCTGTGAAAAACAAATGAAGTCCAAGAAGTGATCCTAAAAAATTAGAAGGCTCAATCACCTTCCACCGGCCGGATACCCAGTCAATCCTTCGAGTCCCCGGCATCAATGCCGGGACTTGCTCAAGGATGACCCCTTCGACTATGCTCAGGGCAAGCTCTGAGCGGCGCATCTTTCCCCTGTCTTCAAAGGTGGAGGTTTGGTGCCACCGAACGGTTCAAATTTATTCGCTCCTTTCAAAAGATGAAGGGGCAAGAGTTTAGACGACCATACAGAAATGAATTCATAGAATGGAGGAGAGATGAAGGCATCCTATCGTGTCGAGGTGAAGGTCGTTGAACAGAAGGGTCAATGTGATTTTGGACATCGAGTGGGAGATATAGCAATATTCGACGGGAATGGGATGGAGGGGAAGATTTGCTGGCATTCCCTTTGCAGCATGATGTACAAGGTCCATGGATTTCTCTACGGAGCGGAGTATCCATGGTTGGAAGATAAGGATGTAGCCAAACATCCATGCCCGGACTTCCTGAATCCTGTAATTTATGAGATTCGGCGGTTTAAAACTGGGTGACCTCATGGAAAAAATCACTACCGACGTCCTGGTGATTGGAAGCGGTCTGGCAGGACTTCTTTCTGCATTGGAAGCAGGAAGAGCGGGTCTTCGTGTTCTCATTATTGGAAAATTTGCGATCGGGATGGGGACCAATACTTCATTGGCCAATGGTGTCTTCACCGCCTCGAACTCCCTCTTCTCCAGAGAAGATCATCTTCAAGTCACCTTGGAAGCCGGGAGAGAATTGAACCAGGACAGATTGGTGAACACCCTTATTGAAAAAGGCCCTGAGGCCATAAAAAAATTGAGAGACTATGGAGTCCCTCTCCTTGAAAGAGGGATGGGATATGTTGTGGATCGGCCGGAGGGCTCCTCCCAACTCCCTGGGGTCCTCTTAATCAAACCTCTGGTAGAAAGATTGAGGAACAGCTCCATCAACCTTTTACCAGGGTTGGTCATTTTCGACTTAGCCGTTGAGCAAGGCGAAGTTCGAGGGGCATTTGGATTTTTAAGAGACGGGAAACCCTGTTTGATTCAATCAAGAACGGTCGTGCTCTCCACCGGTGGAGCAGGGGCCATCTATCGTAGGAATGACAATCAGAGGAGCATCCTCGGAGATGGATACGCTTTAGCCATTCGGGCAGGCCTTCCCCTTTTCGACTTAGAATTTGTTCAATTTTATCCCTTTGTTTTGGGAGAACCGAACCTCTCCTCCTTTCTCCTTTATCCTCCCTATCCAAGAGAAGTCGGGCTGCTGGATGAAAAAGGAGAGGATCTTTTAGAGAGGTTTAGCCTGCGAGGAGATATAAACCAGGCCATCATTGTTCAAAGGGATCACCTCGCCATTGCCTTATACAAAGCGGCTCAGAATGGAGATGTCTTTTTTGATCTGACCCAGGTTCCACAGGAAAAATGGGAGCGTTATCCCCTTAATTTTCTCAAAAAATCAAAGTTCCCTTTCCATGAAAGGCCCTTCCTGGTCTCCCCGGCAGTCCATTTCTTTATGGGAGGGGTGGAGATTGACGAAAAAGCAGCGACGTCTCTCCCAGGCCTCTTTGCAGCAGGAGAAGTGGTCTGTGGGATACATGGTGCGAATCGACTTGGGGGGAATGCATTGACGGAATGCGCTGTGTTTGGAATCATGAGCGGTCAGTCTGCCGTTGAATATGTCCGCAAAAAGGAAGGAGAACAGAAACCATTTCCTCTTTTTTCCGAAGACGTTTTGAAAAAATGGGACCGGAAGGCCCGAGCCTATCTCAGAAAGAAAAGAGGGACCTTTGATCGACCCATCGATCTGCTTAAGGATTTAAAGGATTTGGCATGGAGAGATGCCAGCCCTGTTCGAGAGGAAGAGACATTGAAAGAAGGTCTGAACCGGTTGGCTTCCATAGAAAAAAGAATTGAGAAAGTTTATCCTGATTCCTTGAAAAACCTTTTCAAAAAGAGAGATTTAGAAAATGTGGTCCTCCTTCTCAAAGCCATCTTAAAGGGAAGTTTGCTTCGAACAGAGAGCCGAGGATCTTTCTTCCGAAAGGATTTTCCAGATCAGGATGATACAAATTGGTTGAAAAATACCTGCTACCGTTTTGAAAAGGGAGAACTTAAGATCACTCATCGACCCAAACAAAACTAAAATTTAGAACTGATCACTTAACACTTGGTACTTGACACTGAGCATTATGCCCATCAGCACAAAAAAGGGAGATAAAGGATTCACAGGACTTTTGGGGGGGAGGCGTGTGCCCAAATACCATCTCAAGCCCGAAACCTATGGCACGTTGGACGAATTGAATTCCTTTCTGGGGATGGCGAGAGCGACTTGCAAAGATCAGAAGGTGAGAAAAATCCTATATCACATTCAAAATCACTTATTCATCATTGGCTCGGAACTTGCTTTATCTGGAGGGAGCCGAAATCTCTTGAAGGGGAAGGTTACCCGAAGAGAGGTGGATTGGTTAAGTAGCCTTTCAAACGATTTTGAAACCTTTCTCAAGCCAGAGGCGGGATTTATCATCTATGGTGAGACCCCAATCTCCGGTATGTTAGATGTAGCACGGGCCGTTTCAAGGAGGGTGGAACGATTGGCCGCCAAGATGAAATCGAAGAAAATGCTCCACAATCTGAAGATACTGGAATACCTCAATCGTCTTTCCGATGTCCTTTATCTCCTCGCCCGGTATGAAGAGAAAAAGGCCGGCGTAAAACCGAAACACCCCTCTTATCGAGCCATTCTCTGACTGTGAAACTTCTTATTGACAAAAGGAGCCATGTTTAATATAAATTTGACCTATAAAATATTTTTTAAAGGAGGTGTTCTTATGAGACGTCTGACGGTTTTGGCAACTATCTTTATATTTGTTTTTAGTCTTTCCTCGGCATGGGCTCAGAAAAAAGAGGTTCGTCTCTCCATTGCTACGGGGGGCACTGGAGGCGTCTATTATCCCATGGGTGGCGGGATGGCCAACATCTTGTCCAAGTACATCCCTTATATTGAAGCAACCGCAGAAGTTACTTCCGCCTCTGTGGACAACTGTCTTCTGGTTGGAGGGGGGAAATCAGATTTAGCTCTTATCATGGCGGATGTGGGATGGGATGCCTATCAGGGAAAGGGGAAATTTAAGGCGAAGATTCCTCTGAAAACTGTTGCGGTTCTTTACCCTAATAATATGCATATTGTAACAGTAGAAGGTACCGGAATTAAGAAGGTGACAGATCTGAGAGGGAAAAGGGTGTCGACAGGTTCCCCTGGAAGTGGAACCGAAGTGAAGGGCCTAAGAGTTCTTGAGGCTTATGGATTGGACTCGGATAAGGACATGAAGAAGGAAAGATTGGGTGCTTCCGAGTCAGCCGGTGCGTTGAAAGATGGGAAGATTGACGCTTACTTCTGGGATGGAGGCCTTCCCACGGCATCCGTGACAGATTTGGGAGCCACTCCAGGAATTAAATTAAAATTGGTTGGGCATGGAGACGCCATTCCCAAAATGACGGAGAAGTATGGGCCCCTTTATGTGAAAGGGATCATTCCCGCTAAGACCTATCCCGGACAGGATGAGAATGTCGAGATTGCGGTGGTATGGAATCTTTTGGTCTGTAACGAGAAAATGAAGGGGGATGTGGCCTACGATATCGTTAAAACCCTCTTTGATCGTCAACCAGAATTGGTTACCGTGCACCGAATGGCCAAATTTATAACGTTGGATCCCCAAGTGGATGGATCTCCTATTCCATTTCATCCCGGGGCCCTCCGATATTTCACGGAGAAAGGATTGAAGATTAAATAATTGAACCGTAAGGTTTGGCCCCTCCTGATATTGATGGGATTTGTAATAATATTAGGAGGGGTTTTCCATTTTAAGAAGGTGACGGTCCTTCAATTGAGGAACATGGATCGCCCGCGGGCTTTCCGTATTGGGATAAGTCCACCCGAGCCTTTTTCCATCTTCTACATACATTCCATTTACCAAGAGCCTGTCATTGAGGAGTTCGAGGCAGAACAAAAGGCGATCGTCCTCAAGGGAGTGAGGACGAAGAGCCCTGGGGTGATGGAATATTATGGTTTCGAAAGTACAAAGGAATTTCACCCGATGGATAAAAGATTGGGGGCTGTTTTTATCATTCGAAGGGGGATGGGAGAAGGGCAGGGCCTGATGATCAAAGGCAAAAAAATCTACCTGAGCGAGATGGGGGACAGAGGAGATCGGATCCAATTGAGGGTGGAGTCGATATCGTTGGGGAAATATCTTCTTGGAATATTGGAATAATGGAATAGTGGGTGATGATAAAAGAAATCATTGCGAGGAGTGGTAACGACAAAGCCATCCCATGGAGGTTGAGATTGCCACGCCTGCGTGCCCTGCCTTCGCCGGAGCGGCTTCGCGCAGGCATGCCCTTTGGGCTTGTAATAACAATTGCTAACAATTAAGGAGAGATCGGTGGAAGAGGAAAAGAAAAAAGAAGCTCAGGAATTTGCCATCACAGAGGAAGACCTAAGAGAAGCAGAAAAATATATCGAAGAAGAGGAGGGGCCTTCCCGTCGTCTGACAGGCAGGATGGATATTTTCATCACTGCGGTGGCGGTGTTGATGTCACTCATCCACCTCTATGCTGCCATTGGTATCGTCATGACACAGGTCTTAAGGGGAGTCCATGTAATGTTCGTCCTCTTCCTCTCCTTTCTCGTCTTTCCCTCCTTCAAGCGATTTAAAAATCGGATCATCTGGTATGACTTCGTCCTCGCTCTCCTCGGAATCGCCGTCATCCTCTATATGCTGATCGACTTTGAAGATTTTATCTATCGTTCCGTCGTCCCCAATTTCTGGGACAAGTTCTTTGGGGTCATTTTGATTCTCTTGGTGCTGGAGGCGACCCGGAGGACAACAGGCTGGATCATGCCAGCGATCGTCATCGCTTTCATCGTTTACGCCTTCATCGGTCCACAGCTTCCCAAACCCTGGACGCACCGTGGATACGACATTGATCGCCTCGTAGGCCATATGTATATGACGCTCGAAGGCATCTTTGGAGTTCCAATCGATGTCTCCTCGACCTTCATCATCCTCTTTACCATTTGGGGTGCCTTTTTAGAATTCTCGGGTGCTGGGAAGTTCTTTATCGACTTCTCTTTTGCGGCAATGGGGGGGAAACCAACCGGTGCGGGCCGAACGGTTACACTGGCGTCTTTCCTTCTCGGTGGGCCATCCGGAAGTGGTGTAGCTACGACTGTTACACTGGGGTCGGTAGCATATCCCATGCTGGCCAAAGCAGGTTATAGCAGGGATGCAGCCGGGGGACTTCTTGCCGCAGGAGGGATTGGAGCGATTCTCTCCCCTCCTGTCCTGGGAGCAGCCGCCTTTATCATCGCCGAATTCCTACAAATTTCTTACTTGGATGTTATTATCATGGCATCCATCCCCACTTGTCTCTATTATTGGTCCATCTTTTTAATGGTGGAATTGGATGCTAAAAAGTTCGGGGTGAAAGACATTGCCTTTGACAAAACCTATAGTCTATGGCAGCTCACCTATCTCTACGGATTCCACTTCGTCTCTCTCACCGCCATTGTGGCGATCATGGTGGTAGGCTTTACGCCCATCATGGCGGTCTTCTGGGCTACGGTGATCACCTTTGCGCTCAGTTTTATCAGGAAGGACACGGGTCTTTATCCCCAGAAGTTAATTAAGGCATTGAGAGGAGGCTCGATCGGAGTCCTGACAGTTGCCTCCACCTGTGCAGCCGCAGGGATCATTGTAGGGGTGGTGACCTTGACAGGTCTGGGGTTAAAGTTCAGTTCAATCATGATTTCCTATGCCGGTGGGAGCATTTTCCTAACGGCGATCTATACAGCAATTGTTGTCTGGGTAATCGGGCTGGCTGTTCCGGTCACTGCTTCTTACATTATCTCAGCGGTGATTGCTGCACCTGCATTGATTCAGCTTGGTGTTCCAGAATTTGCCGCTCACATGTTCGTCTTCTACTATGCGATTCTTTCAGAGGTCTCTCCGCCCACAGCCCTTTCTTGTTTTGCAGCGGCAGCCCTGACCAAAGGGAATCCTTATAAGACGACCATCTATGCCTGGAAATATACCCTTCCCGCCTTTATTGTACCCTTCATGTTCACCCTTGACCCCAAAGGCGTTGGTATTCTTCTGAAAGGGCCGGTAATGGACATCATCTGGACAACCGTCACTGCCTTTATTGGACTCGCTGCACTGGCAGGAGGGGTGGAGAACTGGTTTTTTAAGAGGACAACCCTTTATGAACGATTCATGCTCATTGGAGCAGGGTTGCTATTGGTCTACCCGATTGCCTTATACGACATCATCGGACTAAGTTTGATGGCCTTGGTTATTTTATTACAGAAATTGAGAAGAGATGCTGAAACGGTACTGAAATAAATTCAGCACAAGGTTCAGCATGAACACCTTGAAGTCATTTTTGTTTCTTTTATTCATCCTGCTCAGTTTGGCCGGATGCACCAACCTTCTCTATCTCTCCAAACTGGGATGGCATCAATCCTTGATCACCTTTCATAGTGTTCCGATTCAAGAGGTTTTAGATAACCAAAGGGTGGACCATGAATCCAAGGAGAAAATCCGTCTTGTCCAGGAGGTGAAGGGCTACGGTGAAAAAAAGTTAGGTCTTACAAGAACAGAGAATTATTCAAAATATTTTGAAGACAAAGGCCCCGTTCTCCATGTCCTTACGGTCTCCGAGAAGGATTGCCTTCGGCTCTACCATTGGAATTTCCCAATCACCGGAAAGGTCACCTATAAAAGTTTTTTTACCAAAAAGGGGGTTCTTAAGGAAAAAAGAATTTTTGAAGAAAGGGGTTACGATACCTTTGTCCAACAGGCCGGTGCCTACAGCACGCTCGGATGGCTGAAAGATCCCATCTTTTCATCCATGCTTCAATGGGAGGAAGCCACTCTCACCAATCTCATTCTCCATGAAATGGTCCACGCTACCATCTATTTTAAAGGCCGGACCGATTTGAATGAGCAGATGGCGACTTTTTTCGGGAATTACGGAGCCATCCATTTCTTAACAGAGAAGTATGGAAAAGAGTCCAAACAGGTGCTGGAGGCAATCCATAACCAAGAAGATGACATCCTTTTTTCTCGGTGGATCGATCAGGCCTGTCAGCGGCTATCAAAATTCTATTCGAGGGAGGTTTCAAGAGATGAAAAAATAAAAGGGAGGGAGGAAATATTTTGTTCTTTAAAAGAGGAATTTAAAAAGATCTCCTTCAAAACAGATTGTTATAAAGATTTCGAAAAAATAAATATCAATAATGCAGTGCTATTGGCTTACCATCAATATGTCCATCGTCTTGAAAATTTCCATGCACTTAATGAATATTTCGAAAATGATTTGAGAAGGATGATTGATTTCTTTAAGGAGATCCGAACTTCAGGAAGAGAACCTTCCTCTTATTTGGAGCGATGGATGAAAGAGAGAGGAATTAGCGTTCCCGCTTCCCTTCAATGAATTCCTCCACCATCAATTTGGCCTCATGATCAGGCATTTGAACAATCGGATGTTTCATTGCATAGGCGGAGATAGAAAGGAGAGGCCCTCCGATTCCTCGTTCACGGGCGAGTTGGCAACATCGGATAGCATCAATGGTCATGCCGCCACTATTGGGAGAATCCTCGACAGAAAGTCTCAGTTCGAGGTTGAGCGAAACTTCTCCAAACCCTCTTCCTTCCATTCGGAGAAAACAAACCTTGTTATCATTCTGCCAGGGGACATAATCGGAAGGGCCGATGTGAATATTTTCTGGCTCTAATGGGATGCCGAGTTGGGATTGAATCGCTTCGGTTTTGGAGATCCGTTTATTTTTCAAACGATGTCGATTGAGCATATTGAGAAAGTCGGTATTCCCGCCGGTGTTAATCTGGTAAGTCCGGTCCAGCCGCACCCCTCGATCTTCGAAAAGTTTTGCTAACACTCGATGGATGATGGTGGCTCCCATCTGGGATTTCACATCGTCCCCGACGATGGGGATGCCTTTATGCTCAAATCGTTTTGCCCACCGAGGATCGGAGGCGATGAAACTGGGCATGCAGTTAATCAAACTCACCCCGGCTTTTAAGCAGGCCTCTGCATAGAACTGGGTGGCCTGATCCGAACCCACAGGAAGGTAATTGAGAAGGATCTCCACCCCGGAATCCTTGAGCACCTTTTCCACATTGCAAGGTTTTTCGTTGGCGATGAGAAAGATACGATCTTCTGGGTAATCCTTCATATGTTCGGAAACCCCGTCCAGGACTTCCCCCATGGATACCGTCACAGCAGAATCATTGAGGTTCTGAGAGATCATTTTAGTGCAATTGGGCTTGGCGAATAAAGCTTCTTTGAGGAGTTTTCCCACTTTTCTTCGATCAATATCGAACGCCGCTCCGACCTCAACATCCCAAGGTTTGTAACCTCCGATGTCAAGGTGCATGAGGCCAAGATGTTCAAATTTTGGATTATTTTTGCTGTTTGCCCGGTAAAATTCAATCCCCTGAATGAGGGCGCTGGCACAATTTCCAACACCTACAATTGCAATTCGGATTGGTTTTTTTTCCATAAGGGCTCAACCTTTCTAAAAAATAACCTCACCATTTCCCAAGAGATTTTAATTATCGTATTTCATTCCAAATGTCAAGCAATTTGGGGAAAAAAATAAATCATTTTTCTTGACTTCTTTGTGTTTATTTGATAACTTCCGCAGAGATTCATCCTCATGCTCATGGTGATCACGATGAGAAAAAGGAAGTCCAAATTTCTTCAACAACCCATTCAACATTTAAACCTCAAGGAAACAAAGAGCCTTTTCGATCTCGTCCAAGCCTTCCGACATACCTCCTTTCAAAGCCGGAATATTTTTAAATGTTTCGAAGTTTTTCAAAAGATGCTCGATGATCCTGCCTGTATCATCTTTCTTGGGTTGTCCGGGGCAATGGTCCCGGGCGGGATGCGCAGAGTGATCCGCGATATGATCGAGATGAAATTGGTTGACGTGATCGTCTCCACCGGCGCCAATATCTTCCACGACCTCTTCGAGAACTTTGGATATCGACATTATGTCGGGTCAGAGGATGGAGATGATGATGCCCTGAGGAGGCATCGCATCGTACGAGTTTATGATGCCTTGATGGATGACCATGAAATCAATCGGGTGATCTATCTTCTCTCGAAGGTTCCAGAAGACCTGGATGAGAAGGTTGTTTCCTCAAGGCGATATTTGGAGGTTTTGGGGAGCCACCTTAAGGATGAGGGGTCCATTCTCAAAACGGCCTCCCGGTATGGGGTTCCCATCTTTGTTCCTGCTTTGAGCGACAGTTCCATTGGAATTGGTCTGACATTTCTACACCTTCGAAAGAAAGCTCCCTCGGAAAGACTCATCATCGATCAGATTCAGGATAGTTTTGAGATCGCTCAATTGAAGAGGATGGCCTCCATCACCGGAGCGATCTACATTGGAGGAGGTGTCCCTAAAAATTATATTCAACAACTGGGACCCGTGAGCGAGCTCTTATTCCAAAAAGAGAGCGGTCATCAGTATGCCTTCCAGATCACCACGGATGATCCAAAATGGGGCGGTCTCTCCGGCTGCACCTTCGAAGAAGCGAAGTCCTGGGGAAAGATTGGGAAGGGATCGAGCTATACCGCCGTCTACATCGATGCGACCGTCGTTCTTCCCTTATTGGTCGGTGCTGTCCTTCAAGAGGGGCGGGTCTATCGGAAAAGAAAAAGGCGCCACTTTCGTTGGGAAGGAGATAGACTGAAGTCCGTCCAGTTCGTTTGATCCACGTCCCCTCTCTCCATTCCATTCCTGATGAAGCAGGACATCCAGCCTTCCATGAGTTGAAAAAAACGGAAAGAATGGTTATATTATCTTCAATATTGCATTAAAAAGGGAGGGAGTGTGCTTCCAATCCTTTACAATTGCGGATTTTTTTAGGGTTTATGGGGAACATACGGTGTCACCTGAGGCGACCTCTGTCCTATGCTTGAAAACTGAGTAACAAAATGTTTCAAGGTGCCGCTGTAAAGGTTTTTCAGCACACCCACATCCCTTTTTATATAATTTTTATGCAATTGTAAGGTTATCTGAGTAATTGATTGTAAAAAAAGGGGTTTGATCTCGATGAAAGATTCTGATTCAAAGGTTCCAGACCAGAAAGAATTAGAGAAAGAGCTGAACGAATACTTAGGTAAAAAGTACGGAGACCGAATCCGATTGGTCGTCCCGATGCTTTTCCCGAAACCTCAGGCAGAAGAGGTTTCGAAAGAGGAAAAAGAGTTGAGCGATGGGAAGAGGAAGATTCATTTCGACCTAAAACCAGAGGAGTTGGAAGCCTTTCTGAATGATTACATCATTCGACAGGATGATGCCAAAGAGATTCTGGCCACCAAAGTATGCACCCACTTCAATCGGATCAAGTTCACGGAAATGACCAAAGGGCGCAATCGATATGAAGGGGTAGGCCACATCAAGAACAATATCCTGATGATCGGTCCCACCGGTGTGGGGAAAACCTACCTGATCAAATTAATTGCCAAGAAGATTGGGGTCCCTTTTGTGAAGGGAGATGCGACAAAATTCAGTGAAACCGGTTATGTCGGGGGAGATGTTGAGGACCTCGTACGGGATCTTGTTTACGAAGCCAATGGAGATATTGAAGTTGGTCAATATGGAATTATCTATGTTGATGAGATCGATAAGATTGCCTCATCGAATAACCTTATCGGTCCTGATGTGTCCAGGACAGGGGTTCAGCGAGCCCTGCTCAAACCCATGGAAGAGACAGAGGTGGATCTCAAAGTCCCCCATGACCCGATCTCGCAATTGGAGGCGATTGAACATTATCGGAAGACCGGGAAAAGGGAGAAACGAACGATCAACACTAAAAATATCCTTTTTATCATGAGTGGAGCGTTCAATGGTCTGGAGGAATTGGTCAAGAGACGTTTGAATCAGGAGGGAATTGGTTTTGGCGCCGAGATCCGTTCAAAGGATGAGCGGGCGGAATACCTCAAACAGGTGAAGGCGGAGGATCTCATCTCCTTTGGGTTCGAATCGGAGTTCATCGGGCGGTTGCCGGTGGCCACCGTTTTTGAAAAATTGGAGGTCGACGACCTCTATGCGATACTGAAAAATCCAAACAATCCCATCATCCTTGGGAAGAAAAAGGATTTCAAATCATATGGGATTGACATTCAATTCGAAGACGAAGCCCTCTATCAATTGGCTGTGAAGGCCTCTGAAGAAAAGATAGGTGCGAGAGGATTGGTCAGTGCCGTCGAGAAAGTTCTCATCAAATTTGAAAAGCGACTGCCCTCCACGGATATTCGCAAATTGGTCGTCACACGCACCGTGGTGGAAAATCCAGAGCAAGAGTTGATACGATTACTTCAAGACCCCTTCCATCCGGAAATACTGGGAAAATTTGAAGCTCTCCTTTCCCGCGAGAAGAAGACCTTGAAGCAGTCCATTCTGGAAAGAGAGGCAGAATTTAAAAAACGTTATGGAATTGTTTTTCGGGAGGGACGAATTGATCTCATCGTCAATCGAATGATTGAAAAGGGATATGATGTCAATACCGTTTCTGAAGAGATGGTAGAGATTCAGCGACAGGTGGAGGAATTTGAAAGGGATTTTCAAAGACGGACCGGAATTGACCTACAATTTAGCGAGGAGGCCATTAACCGGATCACAGAGATCATTTTGAATGAAGATGGAAAAGGGACGGGACTCTTCTCGCGTCTTTCAAAGGATTATGAGTATGGGTTTGAATTGATTCGCGATAAGACAGGCCAGAAGGAGTTTATTGTTACCCGAGAGACCGTTGATGATCCAGAGGGATATCTCAACCGGATGATCCGTGAGGTCTATAAGAGACAGTCAGGCCAGAGGCTTGAGGAAAAAGAATAATGGCGGCCAAAAATTATTACAATATTTTGGGCGTGAACAAGAATGCCAGCGATGATGAGATCAAACGGG
>Ga0068714_10002973_pt1 | contig 20728 bp, 25 predicted proteins | sample MTBNYHSulfiMetaG_FD_62988 | JGI IMG/M metagenome (GOLD analysis project Ga0068714, IMG submission 62988) | Enrichment culture microbial communities from rom New York Harbor, USA that are MTBE-degrading - MTBE-NYH (New York Harbor Sulfidogenic)... | ecosystem: Environmental > Aquatic > Marine >... | reverse complement strand
CGTCGAGCTTCGGGACCAATGCCGAAATCAACTCGGCTACCACTGAGTACTCGTGCATTCGATTCCCAACGCGCGCGCGACCTCGTCGATCCCGCGGTCGTGCCGCGCGTCGGTCAGAAACGCATCTCCGTGTGGGTTCAGCACGCTGTAGTCGGCCACAATCCGCGCGGGGTCAACGCCGACCGCCTCGGCAAGGTCGATCTTGTTGATCACCACGACGTCGGTCTGGGCGAAGATCTTCGGGTGTTTGCGAACCATGTCGTTCCCCTCGGTCACCGAGATGACGACGACTTCGACGTCCGTCCCGAGAGGGAAGTCGGCGGGGCAGATCAAGTTCCCCACATTCTCGATGAACAGGAGATCGAGCTCGTCCAGCGGCAGCCGTTCGAGCGCGTGCTCGACGGCGTGCGCGTCGAGGTGGCAGTCGTCCTGCGTGTTCAGGTTGACCGACGACGCGCCGCGATCCGTGAACCGGCGATGATCATCGTCCCCGGCAGAGTCACCAGCAATGGTCCCGACGCGTCGGCCCGACGTTGCGGCGCGATCGATCAGTCGCTCGATCAGCGATGTCTTCCCGCTCCCAATCGCTCCCATGACGCTCACCGCCCGAATCCCCTTCGCGCGCAGCCTTCGGTAGTTCTGTTCCGCGAGCGCGAGCTGCCGCGCCAGGATGTCCTCGCCCGAAACCCGAATGTCATGCATCGTCCCCCCTCCTTCGCGCCCGATGGTACGTTCGAGCGATCCGCCCCGCAATCGAGGCGCTTGCCTCGGTTCGACGGCCGGCGTCTGACGGGTTCCGCCGCCGCGGCGAACCGACGGCCGAGGTTGGAGTATATACAGCTGAGTGCATACCATATCGGTGAGCGCTGTACGTGAGCACGGCTCCGGCGGCTGCCAACACGAGGAGGAGACGCAATGACGAGATGCTTGGTTATTTCGGCGATGATGATGGTCCTGATGATCGCCGCGACCGCCGCGGCCGCTCCAGCGATCGCAGTCGATGCCCCCGAGTACAGCCACGGCACCGTATTTGAGGGGTTCGCTATCGTGCATAGCTTCGTCCTGCGAAACACCGGTGACGCGGAGCTTCGCATCGGGAGAGTCACCGCGACGTGCGGGTGCACGGCGACCGAGCTCGCGACGGATCGGCTCGCGCCCGGTCAATCGATCGACCTCCAGGTCCTCATCGACACAACCGGATACAGGGGAGCCTCCGCCTGGGTCATCCACGTGGACTCCAATGATCCCGTCACCCCGCGGCTCACCCTCCGAATCACGGCGACGGTCACCCCCTCACAGCCGTATCACGTCTCGGTCGGCGACATGAACTACTTGTTCTACCTGCTGATCGACCTTCGCAATCCGGATCGATACGCGGCGAGGCACTTGATGGGCGCGATCAACATCCCGTACGAAGAGCTCGATCAGTGGACCGAGCGGCTGCCAAGGGGCGTCCTGTTGATCCTCTACGATGATCGCGGGGATCGGAGCGACCTTGCCGCTCGGGCGCTGATCGAGCGGGGCTTCAATGAGGCGCGAAGCCTCCTCGGGGGGTTCGCCGAGTGGACGCACCGGTTCGGCGAAAAGCTCACCCTAGCCGACCCCTCGAATCCGTAGGTGCCCTACCCGGGAAGGGAGGTCATTCGATGAAGAGGCTACTCGCCGCGATCGCGGTGCTCGCGCTGACGTGCGCCGTGGGCGTCGCAGCGGACGATCCGGTGATCGTCGTCTTCTACGAGCGCGATTGCCCGAACTGCGAGATCGTCGAAGGTTTGATCGACGACCTCGCGTACCGGCTCCCCGCCGACGCGATCCGGCGGATCGAGATCAGCGAGCCCGGAGCACTCGATCTGCTCGAGCGGTTCGAGCGCATCTACGAGATCCGCATCGAAGCGGTGCCGGTCGTGTTCGTCGGGGAGATGGCGATCGTCGGGGTCGGCCGCGCGCAGGAGTTCCAGCTCCGCGATGCGATCGGCCGATGCTCCCTGCAGCCGTGCCCATCCCCGCTCGCCCTGGTCGCCGCTCCGCCGTTCCCCTGGCGCGACGTCCTCGTCCTCGGCGTCTTCGCCGCCTTGTTCGCCGGGCTGTGGCTGTGGCAGCGCCCGTGAGGCACCGTCCACGGTATACTCCTCACGGGAGGATTGTGTTCTGCGAGGAAGGTCCGGGCGATGGCTGATCGGAGCGGGCGAGGCGCCGAGCGGGCGAACGAAGAGCTGATCGCGCACCTTCGCCGGGCAAAGGGGATGGGCGACTCACGCGGCGTCTCCGAGATCCAGAATGCGCTGATCCGGCGCAACGTCGGGCTCGTCAAGTCGATCGCCGCGAAGTATCTCGGCTCCGGAGAACTGCTCGATGACCTCGTTCAGGCCGGCTACATCGGCCTCCTCAACGCCGTCGCCAACTTCGACCTCGCTCGAAACACCCTCTTCTCGACGTACGCGACCCACTTGATCCAAGGGGAAGTCCGCCATTACATCCGGGACAAGCACTCCACGATCCGGATCCCCCAGTGGGTTCAGGCGATGAACCGGAGGCTGAAGCAGGCCGAGGAGGCGTTCTTCCAGGAATCCGGGCGTCCCCCGACCCTCCTCGAGCTCGCTGAGCGACTCGACGTGACGACTGACCAACTTACGGCGCTACTGCGTGGGCGGGAGTCAATGATGTACGTATCAATCGACCAGGAGCGGCGAACCGCCGACCCGAACCCGGCGCCGCTCGCACTCGAGACGCTGTTTGCGCCATCGGACGACCTACCGTTCGATATCCGAATGCGGATCGTCGTCGCTATCGAGCAACTGGCGGAGATCCAGCGGCGCGTCGTCGAAGGGCTCTTCTACCAAGGTAAGAGCCAGTCGGAGGTCGGGGAGGAGCTCGGCATCTCGCAGCGACAGGTTTCACGTCTGAAAGACCGGACACTTCGGGAGATGCGCGCGACGCTCGGCGACCGGCCCGCCGCTGAGGACGCGAACTAGGACGGGCGCCGATGAGGCATAATGAGAAGTATGGGGGCAATGGAGTGAGTGACAGAGCGAGCACGGTCGACCTACTGAGCCTGATCGGTCACGCAATCGAGCAACTGAGGCGTAGTATCGACTCGTTCGAAGCGGCGGAGTCGAAACCCGGACTGGAGCGTCTTACGGCCGTCATCCAAGAGATCGACGTCTATCTGAAGCACGTCGAGGAGGATCCGCTCCTCCGGCTGGCGTCGATCGACGCGTCGGATCTCCAGGGGAGCCTCCACCGGGTCCAGGACGACCTCCGATCCGTCATCCACAACGTCGCCCGCCAGGGCGTTTGATCCATGTCCGGGCATCGGCACGCGTTGATCACCGGAGGAACCCGCGGCATCGGCCGAGCGATCGCCGAGCGGCTCGCCATCTCCGAGTTTGACGTAACCCTCGTCTACCGAGCGAACGATGCGGAGGCGGATCGCGCGCTGCGGCAGCTTCGCGACCTCGGTGCGGCGGCATTCGCGCTCCGGGCGAACGTCACCGACGAGGACGACGTCGCTTGGGCAGTCGAGGAGACGGAGCGGCGCGGTGGCGTCGACTTGCTCGTCAACAACGTCGGCGATTTCCTCTTCCGGCCGTTCTTGGAGACGTCGCTCGACGAGTGGCGCCGGATCCTCGAGAGCAATCTGATGACCACGGTCATCTGTTGTCGGGCGGTCGTTCCCGGGATGCGGCGCCGACGTTGCGGCACGATCGTCAACATTGCGACGATGCATGCCGGTCGCGGGCGCGCCGTCCCCAACACGCTCCCGTACGCGATCGCCAAGGCGGGGATCGTCCAACTGACTCGGACGCTTGCAAGGACCGAAGGGCCGTACGGAATTCGCGTCAATGCCGTCTGTCCAGGATTCGTCGACGGCGCCGAACACCCGCCGGCCGCCGGTCCTGAGAGCGTCCCGCTGAAGCGATGGGCCCGACCGGAGGAGATCGCCGACGCCGTCTGCTATCTCTCCTCGGATCGGGCCGCGTACATTACCGGTGCCGTCCTCGATGTGCACGGCGGCGCCCTTCTCTGACGACGCTAGGGGCCCACCTGTGCCTTAAAGCTCCCATCGACCCGTTCGATGAGGATCCGCGTTGTCTCCCGGTCTTCCACGACGACGCCGGTTACGACAAGCGGTGGCGTCGTGTCGATCACGACGCGGTAGATGCCCGCCGTCAGCTGCGGCCCCGCCTCTCCAAGTCGCCCGGCAAACATGGCGGTCCCGGCTTCGTCGTAGACCGTGTACGTGAATGGAGCGGTCAACGTCAGTGCACGTCGGAGTTCCTCGCTGCTGCGGGCATCATAGTAGACGCCGCCGGTCGCTTCCGCGATGGCGATCATCTGATCGCGCGCCTGCACGTTCCCCTCGATATCGAATCCGACAACGTGGATTCGAAGATCGTACCCAGCCCGGACCAGCTCCCTCGCGGCCGCCACCGGGTCGCCGCCGCAGGTCTCCATCCCGTCGCTGACCAGGAGGATCATCTTGGCGTCGGGGATCTCCGCGAAATCGGCCTTCGCCTGCTCGAGTGTATACGCAATCGGGGTGGCACCGCCCGGTTGAATCCGGCGCACGTCCGCTTTCAGCGCCTCCCGGTCGAGTGGCGAGACCGGCGAGATCGGCCGACTGATCCCGCAGCCGCCGAAGACTCGCATCCCGACGAGCATGTTGCCTGGAAGGTTGTCGATCAGGTCGACGAGCACGTTCTTCGCCACTTCGATCTTCGTCGCGTCGTCGATCGCATCGGCCATGCTGGAGGACGAGTCGAGGATGATCAGCACACTGTTCGCCGGCTCAGCAAACGCGATCGCCAGATCGCCTATCGGCTGGAGCTCCAGGCTGCCGAACGCTTCCCCAACGACAATCTGCCGGGCGGGGCCCATGGCGCCGACGGCGTCGATGCTCGGCCCCGGGCAGTTCGAGCGGTCCTCGTCCGCCGGAACATCGCTCAGCCGGACGAATCGGAACTCCTCCCCTACTGAGACGTACGGGCCGATGTCGATCCGCCCCGGGTAGCCGACAGTCTCGCCAAGGAAGATCCACCGCAAACCGTCGGCGCTGATCTCCACGCGCGCCGGGCGGTCGTTGGTGATGTAGACGAACAGATCGTCCCCCGCCGTGTCGACGAGCACGTTATCGGTGTACTCGAGGATCAGGTACCCGCGATCATCGATCTCGCTCAGCCGGAACCCGAGCGACACAGCGTTCGTGTGGCAACCGACGCAGCCAACACACCCCGGTCCGGCGTCCGGCGGCCCGAGGGCCGCCGCCGGGTCAGCAAACGCTTCCCGCACGCAACTCGCGGCGACGTACGCGACAACCCGGTCGGCAAATGCGAGATCACCGTTGGGGAACGTCACGCCAGCGTACGTAACCGCCTGCGCGAAGGCCCCCGATACAACAGCTGCGACCAATACGACGAACAACCCCCCCGCGATCCACCGTCCGGCGCGCACCCTGCCTTCCATCCCGTCACCTCCACTCGTTCGGGACTGGCCTCGTGGTTTGTGGATACACCCGATTCCATCATAGATCGAACCACGCCCGAAGGCAAATTCCGCCGCAGCTTTCCCGTTCAACCTCCCGGCGGCCGCGGTTTGACAGGGTTTCCCACGCTAGCTACCATTGCAGGCGTTGCCGAGGTGGCGGAATTGGCAGACGCGCATGGTTGAGGGCCATGTGGACTTAATACGTCCGTGCGGGTTCAAGTCCCGCCCTCGGCATTCACTCTTTCGCCACAGGCGGAGCAATGAACAATGCGCATCCTTCTGGACGTCATGGGAGGCGATCTCTCCCCCGATGAGCTCGTTCGTGGCGGGATGGCCGCCGCTCACCGATGCGGAGTGGATGTCGTCTTCGCCGGCGACCCTTCGATCATCAAGCCCCGCCTCGCAACGGCCGCTTCGAGCCCACCGGGCAGATTCGAGGTTCTTCCGACGACCGAGATCGTGACAATGGATGATCCGCCGGTCCGCGCAGCTCGCGAGAAGCCGGATTCGTCGCTCGTCCGCGGGTTGATCCAGCTCCGCGAGCGCCGGGTCGATGCGTTCGTTTCCCCCGGGAACACCGGCGCGATCGTCGCGGCGTCGATTCTTCACCTCGGCCGGATTACCGGCATTCCCCGCCCGGCGCTTCTCGTTGCCCTTCCGACACTCGGCGGGCCGGAGATCTTCGTTCTCGACGTCGGCGCGACGAGCGATTGCACGCCCGATCACCTTCAGTACTTTGCGCTGATGGGGGCGACGTACGCCCGCGATGTCGCCGGGATTCCACGCCCGACGATCGGACTGCTGAACATCGGGACCGAGCGGGGAAAGGGGAACCGCTTGATCGCTGACACGTACAACCTGCTGGAGCACAGCCCGCTTCCGTTCGTCGGAAACGTTGAGGCGCATCAGCTGATGACGGAGCGCCCGGTCGATGTGGCTGTCTGCGACGGCTTCGTTGGAAACGTGTTCCTGAAGTCGACCGAGGGGGGCGTCGCGGCGGTCACCGGCCTCCTCAGATCGTCGATCCGAGCGCGCATTTGGACGCAACTCGGTGCGTTCCTGTTGCGAGGCGCATTTCGCCGCCTGCGGGAGACGCTCGCCTACCAACGCCGCGGCGGCGCACCACTCCTCGGCGTCGACGGTGTGGTGATCATCGCCCACGGTCGTTCCGACGCCGAGACGATCGAGAGCGCGATCGAGGTCGCCTGCCGCCAGGCGAGGGCCGGGCTGACCACGCGCCTCTCCCAGGGGATTGCCGGATGGAGGCACGATGGGATCTAGGATCACGGGGACGGGGAGCCACCTCCCGGAGCGGCGCGTCACAAACGCTGAACTCGAGCGGATCGTCGAGACATCCGAGAGCTGGATCGTGCAGCGGACCGGGATCCGGACCCGCCATCTCCTCGACGAAGGAACGCCCCCATCCGACATGGGAGTCGCCGCCGCCCGCAACGCGCTCGAGGCCGCGGGCGTCGCCCCGAGGGACATCGACCTCCTCTTGGTCGCCACGAACTTCCCCGACATGATCTGCCCGGGATCTGCGCCGTTTATCGCCGAGTCCCTCGGCATGCGCCGGGCCCCGTTCTTCGACCTCACCGCCGGGTGCACCGGGTTCGTCTACGGACTCGTCGTCGCCGACGGGCTGATCCGCGCCGGCCTCTATCACCGGGTCCTCCTCATCGGGACCGAGGCCCTCTCCCGCGTCACCGACTGGTCGGATCGGCGGACCTGCGTCCTCTTCGGAGACGGTGCAGGGGCGGCGGTCCTCGAATCGGGGGATGTAGGGGACGGAGTCCTCGGCTCTGCCCTGTTCGGTGCGCCGGACAAGGCGCTCCTCCTCCACACCCCGTCCGGCGGAACTCGCGAGCCGGCCACCGTTGAGACCGTTCGAACCGGCGGACATTGGCTCAAAATGGAGGGATCGGGCGTCTTTCGGAACGCCGCGCCGATGATGGAAAGGGCGACACGTGCCGCCCTCTCCGCCGCCTCGATGACCCTCGACGACGTCGACTGGGTCGTCCCGCATCAGGCGAACATCCGGATCATCGACGCCCTGATCCGCCGACTCTCGGTCCCGGCGGAACGAGTCCTCGTGAACCTCGACCGCGTCGCGAACACGTCGACTGCGTCGATCCCGATCGCCCTCGACGAGGCGATCCGCGCCGGGCGCGTCTCCTCGGGAGATGTCGTCGCGATGACGGCGTTCGGCGCCGGCGTCACCTACGGTGCCGTCGTGTTGAGGATGTAGCCGATGACGCCGGCCGTTCGCCGCATCGCGTTCCTCTTCCCCGGACAGGGATCTCTCCCCGCCCGCCTTCCCCGGCTGTCCGACCGTGCAGTCCGGTTGTTCGAGGCGGCCGAGGCGGTCGTTGGACCGCTGCGCGAGCGAGTCGAGCGCGGAGAGCGCGATCGCCTATCGGCGACCGACCTCGCCCAACCCGTCATCTTCATCGATTCGGTCGCCCGTGACGAATCTCTGCGTGCCCACGGCCTGATCCCGGAGATCGTGGCCGGCCACAGCCTCGGCGAGTATGCCGCCCTCGTCGCCGCCCGCGTCCTCTCCCCCGAAGAGGCGCTCGCTCTCGTCCTGCGGCGCGGACGCGAGATGGCATGCATTTCGGGAGCGATGGCGGCGATCGTCAAGCTCCCGCTCGACGACGTCCGGCGGTTGTGCGCGGAAACCGGCCCCGAGGTGGTCGTCGCTAACGAGAACGGCCCGACGCAAGCAGTCGTTTCGGGGCCGCCCGCAGCGATCGAGTCGGTCGTCGCGGCCGCAGCCGCCCGCGGCGGTCGCGGGATCCCACTGCACGTCTCCGGACCGTTCCATTCCCCCGCGATGGGGCCAGCGGAAGCAGCCCTGCGCCCGGACATCGAGCGCGCCCGATTCCGAACACCGTCGATCCCGCTCGTCTCGAGCGTCACCGGTACGATTGAGCACGACCCAGAGCGACTCCGCGATCTGCTCGCCCGCCAGATCACCGCCTGCGTCCGTTGGAGTGACGTGATCAACCGGCTGATCGAGACGGGTATCACGGACGCCGTCGAAGTCGGCGCGGGGAACGTGCTCGCGGGAATGGGCCGTCGGACAACCGATCGGATAAGATTCTTACCTTACGAGGAGGCATGCGATGCCGCAGTTTGATGGGAAAATCGCCCTGGTGACCGGTGCGACACGCGGCATTGGCCGCGCGATCAGCGAGCGGCTGCACGCAGACGGGGCCACCGTCCTCGGCTGGGGACGAACGATCTCAGACGGTGCGCGGTTCGAAGCTGACCTCCCCGGCGCCCGATTCTTCTCGGTCGACGTCGCCGACATGGGCGCCGTCGACGCCGCCGTGCGTCAGATCGGCGAGGACTACGACCGCATCGACCTCCTGGTGGCGAACGCCGGAATCACCCGCGACCGACTGCTGATGCGCATGACTCCGGAGGACTGGCGATCGGTGCTCGATGTAGATCTGACTGGCGTCTTTCACACCCTCCGCGCTGCGCTTCGTTTGATGCGTCGAAGCGATCGGGCCGCCGCCGTCGCCATCTCATCGGTCATCGGATTCACCGGCAACATCGGGCAAGCAAACTACGCCGCTGCGAAAGCGGGGGTCATCGCGCTCTGCCGGAGCGCAGCGAAGGAGGTCGCGAGTCGCGGAATCCGCGTGAACACCGTGGCGCCCGGGTTCATCGAGACGGAGATGACGCGGGATCTCGGCGACGACCTTCGGAATGCGTACCTCAATCGGATCCCGATGAGGCGCGCCGGCATCCCTGACGAGGTGGCGTCCGTTGTCTTGTTCTTGCTTTCGGATCAGGCTTCCTATATAACTGGGCAGGTGATTGGCGTGAACGGGGGATTTCACCCCTAGAATACGCAAGAAGAGGGAGGTTCAATCGGCATGAGCGACATCGCGGACAAGGTGAAAGCGATCATCTGCGATCAGTTGATGGTCGACCCGGAGGAGATCACGGAGGAATCGTCGTTCGTGGAGGATCTCGGCGCCGACTCGCTCGACACCGTCGAGCTGATTATGGAGTTCGAAGACGAGTTCGGCATCGAGATATCGGACGAGCACGCCGAGAAGATCTCGACCGTCGGAGAGGCCATCGCTTTCCTTGAGAAGCTTCTTGCGGAGAGGCAAACCTAGTCGGCGAGTCGCTGGCCGCCGGGGGACAACGACGAACGTTTGTCCCTCTTTTCGTTTCACTGACGCTCGTCTAGCCCAATTCGTCCAGTGAGGTGATACGCATGACAGAAGGGGAGAAGCGTGGACGTCTCGGGGGAGCGAACCCGAATCCGTACTACGAAGGGCGGAAGTACCCCGAGCCGACGCTCTGTACGCGATGCGGGCTGGTCTACCGACACGGACGTTGGCAATCCAGCGGGGAACCGGCCGCGGATCCGATCGCCCAGACGAGCCACTGCCCTGCTTGCCGCCGGGAGATCGATCGCCTGCCGGGCGGCCTGCTCTACCTGCGAGGCGGGTACCTCGCCAAACACCGAGACGAGATCCTGAACATCGTGCGGAATCAGGCTGAGGCAGCTGGCGCGCAGCGCCCCCTTCAACGGATCATGTGGATCGAGGAACAGAACGACTCCACGGAGATCGCAACGACCAACGGCCACCTGATCATGCGGATCGCCAAGGCTGTCGAGAGCGCCTGCAAAGGGTCCCTGACGATCAAGCACGCGGCCGAAGACCAGCTGATGCGAGCGTATTGGGAACGGGAGGACTCCGCGGGATGATCGAGATCGAACGTCGGAAGATCGTTGAGTTCCTTGACGCCCTCGCCGGAGCGGACCCGACGCCCGGCGGTGGTAGCGCGGCGGCCGTGTCGGGTGCCCTCTCCGCGGCGCTCGGCTCGATGGTCCTCTCCGTGGCACAGAAGCGCCGAGACGCAGAGGATCTCTCCGGACCTCTCACGTTGTTCCGACGTCTCTGTTCGTCCTTCCTCCAGCTCGCAAGCGACGACGAGTCGGCGTTCGCGTGCGTCATCGCCGCCTTTCGCGCGCCGAAGGACCAACCGAAGCGACAAGATCGGATCGATGATGCCCTCATCAGCGCATCGGAGGTGCCAATTCGCGTCGCGGAAGCGTGCGTCGAGCTGCTCGAGGCACTCGAATCCGTCATCTCGATCGCCCCGGCTTCCATCATCAGCGACGTCGGCGTCGCCGCGCACCTCGCCCGGGCGGCGCTCGGCTCGGCGCTCCTCGGGCTCGACGCGAACCTCGCCTCTCTGCGGCGCGCGGAGCGGATCGGCGAGCTCCGCGCCCACCGAGCCTCCCTCGCGAGCAACGGCGAGCTTCGAGCCCAGCGCATCCTCACCCGCGTCAGCGAGGCGATTGACCAAGGATGCGGTCCGCGAGCGCGCCCGCCGTTCGTCCGCTCATCGGGATCGCCGCACCCCGCCGATGAGTAAGGTCTCCCCGCTCGAGGTCGCCGTCGACGCGGCACGCCGCGCCGGCGCGGTCCTGCTCGCCGGTCTGTCGAACGAAAAGCGAATCAGCAAGAAGACTCATCGACACGACATCGTCACAACGCACGATTGCCTGGCGGAGGAGGCGATCGTCGAACGGATCCTAGCGGCGTTCCCGGAAGATGGGATCCTCTCGGAGGAAGGCACGCGGCGCCAGGGCCGATCATCCAAGCTCTGGGTGATCGACCCACTCGATGGAACGAGCAATTTCGCCCGCGGCATCCCGGTTTTCTCGACATCGATCGCCCGTCTGCAGGACGGACAGCCCGAGGTGGCCTGCATCTACGATCCTGTACGAGAGGAGGCGTTCACGGCCATCTGCGGCGAGATTCCCGAGCTGAACGGTCGGAGGATCTCGGTCAGCGATCAGCCAACGCTCGATGGTGCCCTCGTTGCCGTCGGGTTCTCGGTTCACGCCGACCGCCGAGCCCGCACTCTGACCGGGCTCCGCGAACTGATCGGGCCCGTCCAGGCGATTCGGACCAGCGGCTCGGCGGCCCTCGACCTCGCCTATCTGGCAGCGGGACGGATTGACGCGGTCTGGTACGTCGCTCTCCACGAATGGGACGTCGCTGCCGGGCGCCTGCTGATCGCTTCGGCGGGCGGTGCAATGACCTCTCTCTCCGGAGGGGTGATCGAGGACCCGAGTAGAGGCGTCCTAGCGACGAACAGCCGGATCCATCGCGAGCTGCTCGCTGCCCTATCGGGCCCGCGCGCCCTATGAGCGCCCGAGCGGCAGGGATCGCCCGTTACCAAGGGATCATCCCGGACTGGACAGCGTTCCTCGAGACGGCTCTCCGCCCGTTGCCGATCGATATCCGAACGAACACGCTGCGGAACACACCGGAGGAGCTGTGTCGCCGCCTCCGGATGCTGGGGATCGGAGCGGCACCGATCGATTGGGACCTGGCGTTCTTTCGCGTCGACCGGCCGGTCGGCGCGCTTTTCGAGCACTGGCTCGGCCTCTTCTACATCCAGGAGGCCGTCCAGTCGGTCCCCGTTCTCGCCCTGGATCCGAAGCCGGGTGAGCGCGTTCTCGATCTCTGCGCCGCGCCTGGCGGGAAGACGACGCATATCGCCGCGCGGATGGAGAACCGCGGTCTGGTGGTCGCGAACGAGCCGGCCGGCCGCCGCCAACCCTCCCTCCTCTCCAACGTCAATCGCCTCGGAACATTGAACGTCTTGGTCACTGAGTATCCCGGAGAGCGATTCCCCACCGGGGCGTATTTCGACCGAGTCCTCGTCGACGCACCTTGCTCCGCCGAGGGGACGCTTCGCAAAGAGCCATCGCTGCGAAGCGGGGCTCCGCTCGGCCGAATCCGGCGGCTCGCTGCGCTGCAGCGCCAGTTGATCACGCGCGCGTTCGACGTTCTCCGCCCGGGCGGCGTCTTGGTCTACTCGACCTGTGCGCTCGCCCCCGAGGAAAACGAGTCCGTCGTCGCCCACCTCCTCCGCGAGCGCTCCGCCCGCATCGATTCCTTGCCGGCGGGCCTCCCCGGCGGGCCGGGGCTGACGGAGTGGGACGCCGAGACGTTCCCGAGCGAACTGCGGGAAGCCCGCCGGATCTACCCGCACGAGATCGATAGCGGAGGTGGATTCGTTGTACGAGTCGTCTCCACTTGAACGCGAGGTGATCGCCTACTTCGTGACCCGCTTCGGCGTGCCCCCGGATTGCCTCTCTACCTTGCGATTCCGAGAGCATAACGGCGAGATCTGGGCATCAAGCGAAGATCCGCCGGAGGAAATCCGATCGAGACGCCCGCCGGGCCTTCGGATTGCACGGCGCCCGCCGGACGGCTTGAAACCGACCAGCGCGTTCCTGATGCTCCTGTCGCACCTGATCACCCGGTCGCGCTGCGATCTCCCGATCGACGAGCTCCGCCGAGTCCTCCTCGGCGGGGAGATCGACCTCGAAGCGTCCGACGGCTACGTTGCACTCACGTATCGCGGAGATGTTCTTGGATGCGGCCGCGCGCGATCCGGCCGCGTCCGCGCTGTCATCCCGACGGGTCGTCGCCGGGAGCTCCTCGACGCACTCGCGCACGACAATAAGGTCGATCCCACGATTCTGTAATCCAGATCACAGATTTCCGTGCCTCCTATCGGCTAGAATCGATCCGGAAGTTGGGTCAGTCGATAAGGAGGTACTCAGGATGCGCAAGAACGCGTTGCTCCCGGTCCTGCTCGCTGTGATCGCCACGATCCTCGCGACGGGAGCCGGTGCGGCGCAGCGGAATCTCCTCTTCGTCCTCGACGCGTCGAATAGCATGAACAAGCCGTTCGACGCCGAGACGCGGATCTCCGCTGCCAAATCGGCGCTCACGGAACTGCTTCGATCGCTCCCCGCTGAGGGGAAGGTCGGGCTGATGGTTTTCGGGCACCGCATCAACCACAAGGATCAGGTCGAGAGCTGCCAGGACATCGAGTTCCTCTTCCCGGTAGCGCAGTTCACCGACGCGTTGAAGGGACGAATGACCAACGCGCTCGCCCAGATCGTGCCGCAGGGGATGACACCGCTCGCCGCGTCCCTCGCCGAGGCCGGGAATGCACTGAGCGACCAAGGTGGAGGGACGATCATCCTGATGAGTGACGGGGAGGGGAATTGCGGGGGGCAGCAGATCGAAGTCGCTCGAATGCTGGGAGCGATGGACCCGCCGATCGTCCTGCATGTGATCGGGCTCGACATCGAGACCGAGGCGAGCCAGCTTCTTCAGGGGATGGTCGCGGAGGCTGGGGGGAGGTACGTCACCGTCCGAGAAGCGTCCGGCCTGTTTGCCGCGCTTCAATCCGCCGTTCAGCCGGGGACGACGAGCCGCCTCGACATCCCCCCGCAGTTCGCCTGCTTCCCGATCGACAATGTGATCTACGGGACCGAGGGAGATGACATCCTGATCGGCACATCCGGAAATGACTTGATCTTCGGAGTCGGAGGGAACAACCTCATCATCGGCCTGGGCGGGGATGATATCCTCGTCGGCGGCACCGGGAACGACATCATCGAGGGGGGCCCGGGCAACGATATCCTCATCGGCGGCGCCGGGAACAACCGCCTGTTCGGCGGCGCCGGGAACGACATCCTGTGCGGTGGTCCCGGCGACGACGTCCTCGAAGGGGAGGCGGGAGACGACATACTCGACGGCGGCGGGGGACTGAACAAGCTTCTCGGCGGAACGGGGAGAAACACCCTGTATTCGACGAACCCGAACGACGTCCTCCTCGAGGGGAAGATCGTGCGAGGGCGAAGCCCGCAGTGCGCGGATCTCGAAGGGCTCTGTGGGACTCCGCTCTGTCCGCCGGTCACCGCTCCAGCGCCCAAGGAACCGGAGTGTGTCGCGCCGGTAGTTCCCGCGGAAGTCTGTATGCTCGGCGACATCCCGCCGAAGCCCGCATGCCCTCTGCCGGCGGAGATCAAGACGGTCCGGGAAGGCGAACGTCTTCAACTTCGGGGATCTGTCGTCGACCATGATTGCAACGTCGTCAGCATCCTTTGGCGCGTAAGCGCCGGTCGGCTCGATGATCCGACGTCGCTGAACCCGGTCTACATTGCGCCGATGCTCGATGGCTGCGACGATCTCGACGTCGAGGTCGTCCTGACGGCCTTCGACCGCTGCGGCGCCTCGGGGAGCGATGCGTTCATCCTCCGCGTCCTCAACGTGAATCGGCCGCCGACCGTCGACGCTGGTCCTGACCGGCGCATCGACGAGGGAACGGCCCTCGTCCTGCAGCCGATCCTCCACGACCCGGACGGCGACCCGCTGCAGATCAAGTGGACCGTCATCGGCGACCGCGGTCGCATCGAGAACCCGACGGCGGCGAACGCAAGGTTCATTGCGCCGATGCTCGACGTCTGCAATGGGATCGACGTTGTCCTACGCGTTGACGTCGTCGACCCGTGCGGAGCGTCCGCGAGCGATACGATGACGATCCGTGTGCGGAACGTCAACCATCCGCCGACCGTTGACCTCGGCCCGGACTTTTCGATCGACGAGGGATCGATCATTCGGATGAAACCGGTCGTCAACGATCCCGACTGCGATGAGCTCCGATACTGCTGGACAGTCAGCGGCGGGACGATCTCCGATTCGGCTGCCGCGAACCCGACGTTCACCGCTCCGATGACGGCTCGCTGCGACGGCGAACCCGTCGTGATCACCCTGATCGTCACCGACCCCTGCGGGTTATCGGCGAAGGATTCCGTCACGATCCACGTTCGGAACGTGAATCGCGCTCCGACGGTCGATCTCGGGCCGGATCGGTGCATCATCGAAGGAGACAGCATCCGCTTGACACCGATCGCCCGCGACCCCGACGGGGATCGACTGACATTCTCCTGGCGCGTCTCGGGAGGAAGCCTGGACAGCGCCTGCATCGAGAGCCCGGTCTTCACCGCTCCGATGACGGATCTCTGCGACGGCGAAGACATCGTCATCACAGTGACGGTCACCGATCCGTGCGGGCTCTCCGCGACAGACTCGATCACGATCCACGTCGAGAACGTGAACCGTCCTCCGCTCGTTCACGCGGACCCGTAGACGGTGTCGTCGCCGCGTTATCGGCTGATCCGAGGCTGATCTGCTCCGCCCGCTTCCCGGGCGGAGCAGATCACGTTCTCGGGCGGGCATTCCGTCGAAGAGGTCATCGCCAGTGCCGCTGCTCCGACAGGGTTCGCGTCGACGAGCGCATGCGCAACGTGAAGGTGGAGGCACTTCACTCGCGAGGGATCCCGCGTTCCGCCGATTCCCCGCTCGGAGAGCGCCGCCAGGTGCCCGGCTGCTTCGAGTCCTCGTTGCTCCCGATCACTGAGAAAGCAAAGGCGCTCGACCGTGTAGCGTCGTTGCGCCGCGGCGAACGCCGCGGCGAAGCCGCCGTCCTCCGCGATGCGTCGCTCAAACCGAGCGATCCATCCGTCCGCCTCCAACCGATCGATCGCGCCGCGAAGGTGAGGGCACGTCAACCAATAGAGCGTCGGAAACGGCGCGCCGTCGACGACCGGGTGAACGACGACCACTTGCGGGTACCCGTGGCCGCAGCGCCGCCCGATCCCGCGGAGGCCGCGGGCGCGGCGCCCGATCTGACGCGCGACAGCCTGCTCATCGCTTACGCGGACTGGTTCCACGCCGGATCCCTGTACTTGGTCGCCGCCAGCTCTGAGGCGATCGCCGACTCCTCAGGGAGTGGCCCTTGCACTCGCCGCGGGACGGACTCCCCCCTGAGGACATCCGTGATCCTCCAGAGGACCGCCTCGGCCGTCTGATCGATCCCGATCCGGCGGCGACACGCCTCCTCGAGCGAGATCGTCGGCGACGCACGCGACCCGACGGCGTCGGACCGATACCCCGGACGCATCGCGCGCAGGATCCGGTCCATCGGCAGATCGCTCCCCTGCACGAGGAGAGTCGAATGATAGAGGACGGTGGTTCCGCGCCGTGCCTGCGCCGCGCCGGCGACCTTTCGATCCCTCCAGAACAGCGCGCTCCCCTCGGGCGACACGCGGATACCGAGCGTCGCCACTCCGTCTGCGATTGAGTCTCCGCATCGGCGGAAGACCGCGTCGACCGCGCCCCGCAGGAGACCGACGACCGTGACGTTGAGGTTCCCCGGATAGTGGTAGACGGCGCCGCCCCCGGAGATCCTGCGGAGAGCCGGAATTCCTGACGCTGCAGCTTCGGCGAGATCGACCTCCGCGTTCATCGATTGGGAGCGGCCGATCACAGCGGCGCGGTCGTTTACCCAGATTCGCACGACCCCCTCCCTGCCGGATCGCACTGACCGGAAGAGGGCCTCGTCGAGGGCGAGGCCTTCGGCCGGCGCGGTGGGATCGAGATCGATCAGGATCCGCATCGGCGAGCGTCTGCCTCGCCCGCGTGGTAAGAACTGCGGACGAACGGGCCGGCGAGGACCGACGAGAAACCGAGCGCGCGTCCCTCGGCGGCAATCTCGTCGAATTCGTGGGGGGCGACGTACCGTGCGACGGGCACCGCACAACGTGCGGGACGAAGGTACTGCCCCACGGTCACTGCGTCGACCCCGACGCCCCGGAGATCCTGGAGGAGCGCACCGATCTCCTCGCGCGTCTCCCCTAGGCCAACCATGAACCCGCTCTTGACGATCCGATCCCGTCCCGCCTCCCGCAGATACCCCAGAACAGCGAGTGACCGTCGGTAACCGGCCCGCCGGTCCCGCAGCCCGCCCGACAACCGCTCGATCGTCTCGACGTTGTGACCGACGACATGTGCTCCCGAGGAGGCAATCCGATCGAGCGAGGTCGCTCGCCCGGAGAAGTCCGGGACCAGTACTTCGATCCGAACGGACGGAGATGCAAGTCTCACTCGCTCCACTGCTTCGGCGAAGATCGCGGCCCCGCCATCGGGGAGATCGTCGCGGTCGACCGACGTGAGGACTGCGTAGCGAAGTCCCAACTCAGCGACTGCCGCCGCCACCCGCGCCGGTTCGTCGTCGTCGATGACTCCGCCCGGATCCCCGGTCGGGACGCCGCAGAATCGGCAGGCCCGAGTGCAGATCTCTCCAAGCAACATGAACGTCGCAGTGCGCGCGCTCCAGCACTCGACCGCATTCGGACAGCGGGCTCCCTGGCAGACAGTCGTCAAGCGATGTCGGCCGAGCAGCTCCCGCATCCGCCGCATCTCGCCCTCGGCCGTCGCATTCGGCGCCGCCACGCGGAGCCAGCTCGGACGTCCCGTCACGTCACCGCCTCCTCGACCGTGCATGGCGCAAGCCGCCACCCAAACCGCCGTGCCAGCTCATCGAGCAACCGGGTCTCGACTGTCGCGAGGTCCGGCGCTGAGGAGATGAAGTCGGCGATCGAAGCCACCTCCACCGGCAGACCGCACGGTCGGATCATCGCGAAATGGCCGCGGTCGACGGCCACGTTGAGCGCGAGACCGTGGCTCGTGACCCACCTCTGCACATGAATGCCAATCGACGCAATCTTGGAGCCGTTGACCCAGACGCCCGGGTACCCGACCCGACGTTCCGCGGAGACCCCGAACTGCTCCAACGCAGCGATCATCGCCTCCTCCAACCGTTCGACGTACCGCTTGAGATCGCGACCGTACGACCGCAGATCGATGATCGGATAGACAACGATCTGGCCGGGGCCGTGGTAGGTCACGCCGCCGCCCCGCTCGACGCGCTGGATCCCGATCCCGGCAGCCTCAACCGCCGCCCGAGGCGCGAGCAGATCGTCCTCGCTCCCGCCGCGACCGAACGTGAAGACGGGGTCGTGCTCCACAGTAAGGACGACATCGCGGATCCGCCCGCTCGCCCGTCGAGCGTGGAGTCGCCGCTGGAGCGTTAGGACCTCATCATACGCCGCCCGCCCGAGGGCGATCAGATCTACATCGCGCTCAGCCGCGCTCGATCTCGCCCAGTACATCGCCGACTCGAACCATCGCCCGCACCGATGCGGAAATACGCGCCAAGCGCCCAGTCGACGGGGCCGGGACGACGAACGTCGTCTTCTCGGTCTCCACCTCGACCAAGTCATCGTCCTCGACGACCGTCTCGCCGAGCGCCACGAGCCACTCTACGACGCGGACAGCGTCCACGTCGCCGAGATCGGGGAGCCGGACCTGCACCTTTTCAGTTCCCATCGAACCCCCTGTCCGCGGGAATACTAGCCGATCCCCACAGCCCTGTCACCTTGTGGCGATCGCTGAGCCCGTCTATAGTAGGCGTGAAGGAGGATTGATGGGGTTCATGTGCGGGTTGGTCGGACTGCCGAACGCCGGCAAGTCCACGATCTTCAACGCCCTCTCCAACGCGGGCGCCCGGGTCGAGAGCTACCCGTTTTGCACGATCGACGCGAACGTCGGAATTGTCGATGTGCCCGATGAGCGGCTCGATCGCTTGGCTGCGCTATTTCCGGAGAAGCGCCGTGTCCCGACTCGGCTTGAGATCGTCGATGTCGCGGGCCTCGTTGAACGGGCCAGCGACGGTGAGGGAATGGGAAATCAATTCCTCGCTGAGATCCGAGCCGTCGATGCGATCCTCCACATCGTCCGCTGCTTCGAGGACCCGAACATCGCCCACGTTACCGGCTCGCTCGACCCGCTGCGTGATATCGGAATCGTCGAGACCGAACTCCTCCTCAAAGACCTGGAGACGTTCGACCGGGTCGCCCGCCGTCTCCGCCAAGCGATGAAGGGATCGGACCGCGCCGCTTCCGCCCGGGTGCCGGCGTGGGATGCTCTTCGTGCATCAGTCGCCGCCGGGATCCCCGTCCGCCGGCTCAAGATCGACCACTCGATCGAGGGTCTCCTTCGAGAGTCGGCACTCCTGACGGCGAAACCGTGCCTTCTCGTGGCGAACGTCGCCGATGCTGGTCCGAATGAGCATTCGTCCGCTGTCGAGCGGGCTGCGGCCGAACGGGAGACGGAGGCGATCGTCCTCCGCGGCCGGTTGGAGGCGGAGATCGGCGAGGTTGCTGCAACGCCGTCCGAGCGTTCGACGTATCTGGCCGAGTACGGCCTGGATGCTCCGGGACTCGACCGACTCGTCCGGGCGGGCTATCGGCTCTTGAGGCTGGTGACGTTCTTCACGGTCGAGGGACCGGAGGTGCGTGCGTGGACCGTGCCAGAAGGGACGTCCGCACAGGAGGCGGGGGGGAAGATCCATTCCGATTTCGCCGACCGGTTCGTCGTCGCAGAGGTGATGGCTCTCGACGAGCTGTGCGCCGCCGGCTCCGAGAAGGCGCTCCGCGAGTCCGGCCGTCTCCGCCGGCTCGGCCACGGCCACCCGATCGCTGACGGGGACGTCATCCACTTCGTCTGCGCATGATGGCAATGATCGTCCCCCATAACGCGCCCGGGACGGCGGCGGCACTCGACGAAGCGCTCGAGACCGGGGGAACCGTGATCTTCCCAACCGACACCGTCTACGGAATCGGTGGAAACCCATGGGACGAGCGGACGTTGGCACGCGTCCGAACGCTAAAGGCGCGCCCGACCGGTCAACCGTTCACCCTCCACCTTCCCTCAGTATCGGACGTCGAACGCTACGCGCAGCTCGATGCTCGGACCCATGCGGTCGTCTGTCGACTCCTTCCCGGCCCGTACACGCTCCTTCTCCCGGCCGGCGACGGGGCTCCGCCCTCCGCCGTGAAGGCCGGAGTCGTGGGGATCCGCGTCCCCGACCATCCGTTCTTCTCCGACGTCGTCTGCCGTCTCCGCCGGCCACTGTTCGGGACGAGCGTCAACCGGAGTGGGGAGCCACCGTTAAACGACGCGGAGACGATCATTGACCGCTTCAGTCGCGTCGATCTCATCGTCACTGGTCCGGTTGGCCGATCCCCGTCGTCGGTTCTCGATCTCACCGTCGATCCGCCCCGCGTCGTCCGCGGCCCCTCGGCGGCAGATGAGCCCCGATCCGCCCCGCCCGTCTGACGATCGCTCCGTCAGACGAGAAACAGAATCGCGACACCCGATACGGCGAGCACCGTACCCACGACCCTCCGAACAGTGAGTGGTTCCTTGAACACGATCGTCGAGATCGGAAGGAGAAAGACCGGTGTCAGCGCCATCAGCGTCGATGCGATCCCGACCCGTGTGTGCGACAGGGCGACGAGCGAGAGCGTCACGCCGAATACCGGCCCCGTCAGCGCGCCGCCGGTCGTTGCGATCGCCGCCGAGCGGTCTCGCAGCGCACGGATCGTCGCTCCCGCTCGACCGCCGAGCAACGCCACGACCCAGACTGCCGCCGCTGCCGACCCGATCTGGATCACGTTCGCCGACAGGACCGGAAACCCGCCCCGCAT
>Ga0068714_10002970_pt1 | contig 20734 bp, 20 predicted proteins | sample MTBNYHSulfiMetaG_FD_62988 | JGI IMG/M metagenome (GOLD analysis project Ga0068714, IMG submission 62988) | Enrichment culture microbial communities from rom New York Harbor, USA that are MTBE-degrading - MTBE-NYH (New York Harbor Sulfidogenic)... | ecosystem: Environmental > Aquatic > Marine >... | reverse complement strand
GTCCTCTACATGCGCCAGGAGGGGCGCGGCATCGGGCTGATCAACAAGCTCAAGGCCTACGCCCTCCAGGAGGGGGGCCTCGACACGGTCGAGGCCAACGTCGAGCTCGGCTTCGCCCCCGACCTGCGCGACTACGGCATCGGGGCGCAGATCCTCGCCGACCTCGGTCTCTCGACGATCCGCATCATGACCAACAACCCGAAGAAGATCGTCGCGCTCGAGGGCTACGGCCTGACCGTGACCGGCCGCGTCGCGATCGAGGCGACGCCGCGCCCCGACAACGTCTGCTACCTGCGCACCAAACGCGACAAGATGGGGCACCTGCTCGAGCACGACGACCTCTTCGAGCCCGACGAGGGCGTCGAGGGCTGAGGTCTCCTCGAGCCCGCTCACAGAACGAACGAAAGGACACAGGCATGGCGCAATTCGAAGGCAAGCTCATGGGCGAGGGGCTCAAGTTCGGGCTCGTCGTCGGGCGCTTCAACGAGCTCATCTCGAGCCGGCTCTACGAGGGGGCGCTCGACTGCCTGCGCCGCCACGAGGTCGCCGACGACGCCGTCGACACGGCGTGGGTGCCGGGTGCCTTCGAGATGCCGCTCGTGGCGCGGCACCTCGCGGCCAGCGGTCGCTACGACGCCGTGATCTGCCTCGGCGCCGTGATCCGCGGCGGCACGCCGCACTTCGAGTACGTGGCCTCCGAGGCCGCCAAGGGCATCGCCAAGGTGTCGCTCGACACCGGCGTGCCGGTGGTCTTCGGCGTGCTCACGACCGACACCATCGAGCAGGCCGTCGAGCGCGCCGGCACGAAGGCCGGCAACAAGGGCTGGGCCGCGGCCTCGACCGCCCTCGAGATGGCCAACCTGCTGCGCACGCTGCCCTGAGGCGACGAACGTGACGGGACCACGCCACCGCAGCTGGGCGGAGCCCTACAAGATCAAGATGGTCGAGCCCTTGAGGATGACGACCCTCGACGAGCGCGAGGCGGCGATCCGCGAGGCCGGCTACAACACCTTCCTGCTGAAGAGCGAGGACGTCTACATCGACCTCCTCACCGACTCGGGGACCTCGGCGATGAGCGACCGCCAGTGGGCGGGGATGATGCTCGGCGACGAGGCCTACGCCGGGAGCCGCAACTTCTACCACCTGGAGGCGGCGGTCCGCGAGGTCTACGGGTACCGCCACCTCGTGCCCACCCATCAGGGCCGCGGCGCCGAGCACATCCTCAGCCAGGTGCTGGTCAAGCCCGGCGACGTGATCCCCGGCAACATGTACTTCACGACCACGCGCCTGCATCAGGAGCTCGCCGGGGGGCGCTTCGTCGACGTCATCGTCGACGAGGCCCACGACCCGGCGAGCGAGCACCCCTTCAAGGGCGACGTCGACCTCGCGAAGCTCGAGCGCGTGATCGCCGAGCACGGGGCCGGGAAGATTCCCTACGTCTGCATCGCCACCGCCGTGAACATGGCCGGCGGGCAGCCGATCAGCCTCGCCAACCTGCGTGCCGTGCGCGAGCTCTGCGCGCGGCACGGCATCCGCGTCATCCACGACGCCACGCGCGTCGCCGAGAACGCCTACTTCATCAAGGAGCGCGAGCCGGGTCAGGCGAGCAAGACCGTGGCCGCGATCGTGCGCGAGCTCTGCGACCTCACCGACGGCTGCACGATGAGTGCCAAGAAGGACGCGCTCGTCAACATCGGCGGCTTCCTCGCCCTCAACGAGGACGAGGTCTTCGACGCCGCGCGCAACCTGGTCGTCGTGTACGAGGGCCTGCACACCTACGGCGGCATGGCCGGCCGCGATATGGAGGCCGTGGCCATCGGGCTCCGCGAGAGCGTCGAGTACGACCACATCCGGGCGCGCGTCGGCCAGGTGCTCTACCTGGGGCAGAGGATCCGCGACTTCGGCGTGCCCATCGTCCTGCCGATCGGCAGCCACGGCGTGTTCCTCGACGCGAGGGCCTGCCTGCCGCATCTCGACCAGGACCTCTACCCGGCGCAGGCGCTGGCCGCCGCGCTCTATCTCGAGAGTGGGGTGCGGGCGATGGAGCGCGGCAACGTGAGCGCCGGCCGCGACCCGGTGACGGGTGAGAACCGGCGCCCTCGCCTCGAGCTCGTGCGCCTCACCGTGCCGCGCCGCGTCTACACGCAGGCGCACATGGACGTGGTCGCCGAGTCGGTCGCCGAGGTCTACGAGCAGCGCGACACGATCCAGGGCCTCAGCATGGTCTACGAGCCCAAGGACCTGCGCTTCTTCCAGGCGCGCTTCGAGCCGCTGGGCTGACGGACGGGCTCGAGCCCGGGCGAAGCGCTACAGGGACCAGTGCCGGGCTGCAGGTGCTACGACGCCTTGCGGACGCGCCCCGACTTGAGGCAGCGGGCGCAGACGTAGGCCATCTGCGGGCGGCCGTCGACGAGCACGCGGACGCGCTGCAGGTTGGGCTGGAAGAGGCGCTTGGTGGCACGGTTCGAGTGGCTGCGGTTGTTGCCCACGACGGGCGCTTTGCCACAGGTGAGACAGACTTTGGACATCGGGTATCCCTCGGCTTGATGGCGGGCAGGCGCGAAATTATGCTACACGCGGGCGTCGGGAAGCAAACGCAGGCTCCCGAAGCCTTCTCGTCGGGGGGAGCGGTGACCGGGTCCCACAAGTATTTGGCCGTTCTCCAACACCCAGAGGCCGGGAGCCTGTAGACTACGCGCCATGGCGAGCGGCGACCTGACACTGCCGATCGAGACCCCTGGCCCTCCCGGCGAGGTGGTCATCGCGCCTGTGGTCGTCGCCAAGCTGGCCGGCTCCGCGGCGCGCTCCACCTACGGCGTGGTGCGCATGGAGTCGTCGCCGATGCGGCGCCTCGCCCGCTTCCTCAAAGGCTCGCTCACCGAGGGCGTGGAGGTCGAGGTCGAGGGCGAGGCCGTCAGCATCGAGCTGCACGTGGCCATGGAGCGCGGGGTCAACCTCGCCCAGGTCACGGCCAACCTGCAGGAGCAGGTGCGCTACCAGGTCGAGAGCCTCGCCGGGGTGCCGGTCGCTGAGATCACCGTGCGGGTCGAGGACCTCGAGGACTGATGGTCCGCGCCGTCGCCATCGCCGCCATCGAGGCCGCGCTCGCCGCCGTCGAGGCCGAGCGCCAGCTCATCAACGACCTCAACGTGTACCCGGTCCCCGACGGCGACACGGGCACCAACCTCGCCCTGACCGTGCGCGCCGTGCTCGACGAGCTCGAGCAGAGCGACGCGGAGGGCATCCCCGAGGTCGCCGCGGCGGTCACGAAGGGTTCGCTCATGGGCGCGCGCGGCAACTCGGGCGTCATCCTCTCGCAGGTCGTGCGCGGCGTGTGCGAGGTCTGGGGCACGTCGGGCAGCCTCGACGTCCGGGTCGTCAAGGAGGCGCTCGACGCCGGCCAGGCGGCTGCGTATCGCGCCGTCAAGGAGCCGGTCGAGGGCACCATGCTCACCGTGGTCCGCGAGATGGCGATCGCCGCCCAGGCGATACCCGACAGCCTCGGCCTCGAGACGCTGCTCGCCGCCGTCGACGAGGCCGGCAGCACCGCCGTCGAGCGCACGACGAGCCAGCTGGCGGCGCTGCAGAAGGCGGGCGTCGTCGACGCCGGGGGCTACGGCCTGCTCGTGCTCTTCCGCGGGCTCGCCACCGGTATCGAGGAGCTGCTGCGCGGCGGCGGGGTCTCGACGCGCCCGCGCCGCGGCCGTCCGGTGGCGGTCACGTCGGCGGGTCTCGCTCTCGAGGCCGAGAGCGAGCTCTCGGAGTACCGGTACTGCACGAGCTTCCTGGTCCGCGGCGAAGGGCTCGACGCGGCCGCCTTCGAGGCCTTCCTGGCCCCGCTCGGCGACAGCGCCCTCGTGGTCGGCGACGAGCGCATGATGAAGGTGCACGTGCACGTCGACGACCCCGGCGTCGTCCTCTCGCGCGCGGTCGCCATGGGCGCCGTGGGCGAGATCGACATCAACGACATGCACGCCCAGACGCGGGCCCGTGACCAGCGCCTGCGCCACGACGCGCCGGGTGACGACGCCGCGACCGTCGTCGTCGCCGTAGTCGCCGGCGAGGGCAACAAGCAGCTCTTCCGCGAGCTCGGCTGCGGGGCGATCGTCGACGGCGGCCAATCCATGAACCCGAGCGCCGCCCAGCTCCTCGAGGCCGTCGAGACGCTGGGGCGCGACGAGGTCGTGATCCTGCCCAACAACGGCAACGTGATCCTCACCGCCGAGCAGGCGGCGGGCATGAGCGCGCGCCACATCGCCGTGATCCCCTCGAGCTCGATCCCGGCCGGGCTCGCCGCCATGGTGGCCTTCGAGCCCGAGCGCGACGCGGTCGACAACGCGCGCCTCATGGAGGAGGCGCTCTACGGCGTCCAGAGCGCCGAGATCACCTACGCCGTGCGCGACTCGGAGGTCGACGGTGTCGAGGTCCGCGAGGGCCAGGCGATCGGCATCGTCGACGGCACGCTCGTGGCGGCGGGCGATGCCGTCGACGAGGTCTTCGGGCGCGTGCTCGAGGCCCTCGCGGCCAACGGCGCCGACCAGCTCACGGTCCTCACCTCGCTCAACGGGTCGGGCACGACGCCGGCGCGGCTCGGTGAGCTCGCGACCCAGGTCGCCCCTGGCCTCGAACTGCACGTGTACGACGGTGGACAGCCCCTGTACCCGATCCTGGTGAGTGCCGAATGAGCGAACCCATCCTCACACTCGACAACACGGCGATCGTGCTCGACTCGACCTGCGACGCACCCGAGGGCTTCTTCGCGCGCGACGGCCTCTCCATGGTGCCGCTGCGCGTGCACTTCGGCGACGAGAGCTTCCGCGACGGCGTCGACCTCGGGCACGACGAGTTCTTCGCCAAGCTCGCGAAGTCCGAGGTGCTGCCGACCACCTCGCAGCCGACCGACGCCGAGTTCGCCGCCGCTTTCGAAGAGGCGCGGCGGCGCTACGAGCACGTCTTCTCACTCCACCTCTCCCGCAAGATGAGCGGCACCTTCCAGGCCGCCGAGCGCGCGGCCGCCGGCTTCGACGGTGTCGAGGTCTACGACCTCAAGACCGTGTCGGCCTCGCTGGCGATGTGCGCCGAGCGCCTGCGCGCCCGCCTCGAGCCCGGCTGCACGCTCGCCGAGGCGCGGGCATACATCGAGCACTTCGCCGCCCACAGCCAGCTCCTCGTGCACGCCGCGACCCTCGAGTACCTGCGCCGCGGCGGGCGCATCGGCAGGGCCGCTTCGCTGGTCGGCGGCGTCTTCGACATCAAGCCGCTCATCTACTGCGTCGACGGCGAGTTCTCTCCGTACGCCAAGGTCCGCGGCCAGAAGAAGGCGTTCGCCGCCATGGAGCGCTTCCTCGACGAGCACAGCGCGCCCGACGACGAGCTGCACTACTGCCTGATCGACGCGGTCAACCCGGAGGAGATCGCGCTCGTCGACGAGATGATCAAGCGGGTGCGGCCCAAGGCCCACTTCCACTTCCGCGGCCGCGTCGGGGCGGTCGTCGGCACCCACATCGGCCCCGGTACGACCGCCTTTGCACTGATCGTCGAGTGACCGGGGAGACACTCCCGCAGCGCTTCGGGGGCGGCCGGTACGAAGACCGGCCGCCCGTCCCTCGGCTCTCCCTCGACCCGTCCGCTCTCGTCGCGCCGCTCTCCTCGCTCGAGGGCGTCACCCCGGCCGTCGCCCGCCGCCTCGAGGGGTTCGGGCTCGTGACCGTCGGCGACCTCGTGCGCCACTACCCGCGCCGCTACGACGACTTCCGCCAGCGCAAGCAGATCCGCGACCTGCGGATCGACGAGGAGGCGACGGTGCGCGGCGTCGTCGAGCGCGTGCGCGCCGACCGCACGGCGCGCCGCAAGGTACGTGTGGTGAAGGCGCTCGTGCGCGACGCCACCGGCGCCGTCGAGGCCGTGTGGTTCAACCAGGGGTACCTCACCCGCGTCCTCACCGAGGGCGCCCGACTGAGCCTGCGCGGCACTTACCGGCCCGTCGGCGGGCGGCCGCAGTTCGTCGTCCGCAGCCACGAGATCCTCGATGCGGACGAGGGGGAGGGCGTCCACACGGAGGGCGTCGTCGCCGTCTACCCGGCGAGCGAGCAGGTGTCGGCACGGCTCCTGCGCTCGCTGGTGCGCCGCACCGTGCCGGTGATGCGACGGCTGCGCGACCCGTTGCCCGCCGCCCTGCGCGTCGTCGAGGGCCTGCCCTCGCACCGCGAGGCCACGCTGGCCGCGCACCTGCCGGCCGGGCTCGAGGAGGCCGAGCTCGCGCGCGAGCGCCTCGTGCTCGAGGAGCTGCTCCTCATGCAGCTCGGTCTGCTGGCCCACAAGCGTGAGCAGCAGGCGCGGGTACGGGCGCGCCCGCTGCCGGCGGCGGGCGCGCTGAGCACGGGTTTCGTCGCCGGCCTGCCCTTCACGCTGACCGCGCACCAGCAGGCCGCCCTCGAGGAGATCGATCGCGACCTCGGCCGGGCGCAGCCGATGCGGCGGCTCCTGCAGGGCGACGTGGGCTCGGGCAAGACCGTCGTCGCCCTCTACTGCCTGCTGCGCGCCGCCGAGGCCGGGCTGCAGGGGGCGCTGATGGCGCCGACCGAGACGCTCGCGCTGCAGCACGCGCACACCGCGGCCCGCCTGTGCGGCGACGCCGTGCCGCTGGAGGTGCTCACGGCGGCGCTCGGGGCGCGCGAGCGCCGCGAGGCGCTCGCGCGCCTCGCCGCCGGGGGCCCGCAGCTCGTCATCGGCACGCATGCGCTGCTCACCGGGGATGTCGTCTTCCCGGCGCTCGGCGTGCTCGTGGTCGACGAGCAGCACCGCTTCGGCGTGCGCCAGCGCGACGAGCTCGTGCGGCGCGGCGAGCACGACGGCCTCGCGCCACACGTGCTGCACATGACGGCGACGCCGATCCCGCGGACCCTCGCGCTGACCGTGTACGGCGACCTCGACGTGACGACGCTCGCCGGCGTCCCCGCGGGGCGCCAGCCGGTGACGACGCGGCTCGTCGACGAGGCGAAGCGCGCGGAGGGCTACGCCTTCGTCGCTCGCCAGCTGGACAAGGGCCGGCAGGCGTACGTCGTCTGCCCGGCCATCGACGAGTCGGAGTCGATCGAGGCGGCGACGGCGATCGCCGAGGCCGAGCGCCTCGCCGCCGGCGAGTTCGCGCGCTACCGGGTCGCCGTCGTGCACGGCCAGCTGAAGCCGGCCGAGCGCGAGGCGGTGATGAAGGCGTTCACGGCGGGCGAGATCGACGTGCTCGTCGCGACCAGCCTCATCGAGGTGGGCATCGACGTGCCCAACGCGACCGTGATGCTGGTCGAGGGGGCCGAGCGTTTCGGTCTCGCCCAGCTGCACCAGCTGCGCGGTCGCGTCGGGCGCGGCAAGGAACGCTCGTTCTGCCTCCTGTTCTCGAGCAGCGACACGCCGGGCGGGCAGGCGCGGCTCTCGGCCCTGCTCGACACGACCGACGGCTTCGAGCTCGCCGAGCGCGACCTCGAGCTGCGCGGCGAAGGCCAGCTCATGGGGGCGCGCCAGGCGGGCGCCGGTGACTTGCGCCTCGCCCGTCTGGCGCGCGACCGCGAGGCGCTCGTGCGCGCCCGCGGCCTCGCCGAGGGCCTGCTCGAGGCCGACCCCGGTCTCGCGGCCCCCGAGCACGGGCCCCTGGGCGCGGCGATGCGCGAAGCGTTCGGCGCCGAGCTGGGCTGGCTGCTGAAGGCGTGACGACGCCTGCCTCTATACTGGGGCCATGAGACCCCGGGAGCTCATCGCCACGCACAGCAACACCGACTTCGACGGCTTCGCCGGCATGGTCGCCGCGCGGAAGCTGTACCCGGAGGCGCATATCTCCCTCGGCGGCGCCGTCAACCGCAACGTGCGCGAGTTCCAGGCGCTCTACGCCGACCTCGTGCCGGTGGTCGACCCGGTCGAGCTCGACCTCGAGGAGGTCGAGCGCCTGATCCTGGTCGACACCACGCACGCCAACCGCATCGGCGACCTCGGCCGGCTCTGCGGGCGCGATGGGGTCCAGGTCGTCGCCTTCGACCACCACGGCGAGGAGCGGCCCGCGTACCTGAGTGACGAGCACCACGTGACGTCCGGGGACGGCTCGATCGTCACCCTGCTGCTGCGCATCGTCGGCGAGCGCGGCATCCCGGTCACGCCGTTCGAGGCGAGCCTCTTCGCCATCGGCATCCACGAAGACACGGGGTCGCTCACGTTCTCGACCACGACCGAGCACGACGCCGAGGCGCTCGCCTTCTGCATGCGCCACGGCGCCGACCCCGTCCTGATCGAGCGCTGGCTCACGAACGCCCTCACCCCGGGGCAGCGGAGCACCCTGGCCGCCGCGCTCGAGGGGGCCGAGGAGCACGAGGCCGGCGGCCGGCGCGTGCTGCTCGCCGCCGTGGCGCGCGACGAGTACGTCGAGGGCGTCAGCGTGGTCGCCCACCGCGTCATGGACCTGACCGCCTGCGACGCCTTCGTGCTCCTCGTCGAGATGGAGCAGCGCGTCTTCGCCACGGCGCGCAGCCGTGGCGGGGGTGTCGACGTCGCCGCCCTCCTCGCGCCGGTCGGCGGGGGCGGGCACAGCGCCGCCTCGTCGGCGGTGCTCAAGGACCAGTCGCTGGCGGCGGCCCGAGCGGCGGTGCTCGCCGCCCTGCCGGGTGCCGTGACGCCGGCACCGAGCGCCGCCGAGGTCATGACTCCCGGCCTGCCGTCCGTCGACGCCGCGTCGAGCGTCGACGACGCCCTCATCGCCTGCCGCCGGCAGGGGCTCGACGGTCTCGCGGTGACGAAGGACGGCGTGGTCGCCGGCAGCGTGGGCCTCGTCGACCTCGAGCGCGCCCTCGGCCACGGGCTCGGGCACGCTCCGGTCAAGGCGGTGATGACGGCGCGCCTGCCCGCGGTCGCCGCCGCGACCGCGATCGAGCGCGCCGCCGAAGCCATCGTCGACGGCGGCCTCGGGTGGGCGGCCGTCGTCGCCGACGGGGCGCCGCGCCCGCCGCGTGAGGAGGACGTGCTGGGCATCGTCTCGCGGCGTCTCTTCGCGCGCGAGCAGGTGGCGCCGGCCGAGCCCGCGCCTGAGGTCGCCGGCAACGTCGCCGGCCGCCTCGCCGAGCTCGGCCTCGACGAGCTCTTCGCCCACGTGCAGGCCCTGGCCGGCGACGTGCGGGGGGTCTATCTCGTCGGCGGCGCGGTGCGCGACCTCCTGCTCGGAGCGAGGAGCTTCGACATCGATCTTGCCGTCGAGGGCGACGGCATCGCCTTCGCCGAGGCGCTCGCCGCCCGGCTGCACGGCCACGTGCGCGCCCACCGCAAGTTCGGGACCGCGGTCGTCGTCACGTCGCGGCGAGCGCCGCACGTCGACGTCGCCTCGACGCGCTCCGAGTCGTACGAGTACCCGGCGGCCTTGCCCAAGGTCGAGCACGCCGGCATCCGCAGCGACCTCGCGCGGCGCGACTTCACCATCAATGCCATGGCCGTCGCCCTGCAGCCCGACCTCTTCGGCGCCCTCCTCGACCCGTTCGGCGGCCTCAGCGACCTGCAGGCGAAGCGCATCGTCGTGCTCCACAACCTGAGCTTCATCGAAGACCCGACGCGCATCCTTCGCGCCCTGCGCTACGAGACCCGCTACGGCCTGCGGATGGACGAGCACACACTCGGCCTGGCGCACGCCTGCGCCGGCATGGACCTGGTCGGCGACCTCTCGTCGGCGCGCCTGCGCGACGAGCTCGTGGCCCTGCTCGACGAGGAGAAGGTCGAGTTCGCGCTCGAGCGCCTCGAGGACCTCGGCCTCGAGGAGGCGGTGCACGCGCGCTTCCGCGCCGGGGCGCGGGAGCGCGCCCTCGTGCGCCGCGGCGACGTGGTCGTCCGGCGCCACCGTCTCGAGCGCGAGGTCCCGCGCTGGCGCCTGCGCCTCCTCTGGCTGCTGCTCGAGCTGGAGCCCGAGGAGATCGCCGCCTGGGCGCGGCGCATGCGTGTCAGGCGCCGCGACGCCGACGTGCTCGAGCGCGGGCACCTCGTGGCGCGGCGGGTCGTGCGGCGCCTGGCCTCGGGCCCGGGCGAGGCCGAGCTCGCCGAGCTCCTGCGCCACGAGCCGCTCGAGGCCGCGGTGCTGGCGATCGTGCTCGGCGAGAGCGCCGCCGCGCCCTCGCGGGTCGGGCACTACCTGGACGTCACCCGGCACGTACGGCTCGAGATCGGCGGCGAGGACCTCCTCGCCCTGGGGCTGGCGCGCGGACCGCGCGTGGGCGAGGTCCTCGCCAGCGTGCTGCGGCTCAAGGTCAACGGCACCGTGGCGGGGCGCGACGAGGAGCTCGCCGCCGCCCGGCGCCTGCTGTGAGGAGGCCCCCGTCGATCAAGACCTGATAGTCGAATTCCTCGTCACGCTGCCGCTGCTGCTGCTCAGCCTCGCCGCGCACGAGCTCGCCCACGGCGTCACCGCGGATCGGCTGGGCGACCCGACACCGCGCCTCATGGGGCGCCTCACCGCCAACCCGCTGCGCCACCTCGACGTCATGGGGACGCTCGTCCTCGTCGCGACCTTCGTCTCCCAGGCGGGCCTCTTCTTCGGCTGGGCGAAGCCGATCCCCGTCGACCCGCGTCGCTTCGCCGACCCGCAGCGGGGCATGCTCCTCGTCGGCCTCGCCGGCCCCCTGGCCAACGTCGGGCTGGCGGCCCTGGCCGCCGGGCTCGTCTGGGTGACGCTCGACACGTCCCTGCTGCTGGCTCGGGCGTTCGCGCTCGTCTTCGTGCTCAACGTGCTCCTCGCCCTCATCAACCTCGTCCCGATCCCCCCGCTCGACGGCTCGAGGGTGCTGGGCGGGTTCCTGCCGCGAGGCTGGTATCCCTCGTGGATCGCGTTCGACCGCTACGGCAACTGGGTGCTGCTCGCGCTGCTCGTGCTGCTGATCGCACGGCCCGGGCTCTTCCAGGCCACGTTCGGGCGGGCGCTCGACGTCGCCTTCACGATCTTCCTCCCGGAGTGAGGCGATGACCTCGCGGGCGCTAGAAGGGAGGCTGCCGGTGCCGAACGGGGCCACGTGTCGGTGGCACGAGTGCGACGGCTTGAGGTGGCTCCAGTGGGGAGGGGCCGGCGTCGAGGCCGCCTTCCCGACCCGGGAGGGCGGCGTGTCCGCCGGCCCCTACGCCGCCTTGAACCTCGGTCTGGCGGTGGGGGACGACCCTGCGGCGGTGCTCGAGAACCGGCGCCGGCTCGGCGCCGCGATCGGTCTCGAGGTCGGGCGCTGGGTGGTGCCCTCCCAGGTGCACGGCACACACCTCGTGGAGGTGGGTGAGGCGGAGGCCGGGCGCGGCGCCCGCGACCTCACGTCGACGGTCGCCGAGACCGACGCGCTGCTCACTACCGCGCCGGGCCTGGGCCTCGCCGTGAGCCACGCCGACTGCGTGCCGGTCGTGATCGTCGCGGCCGGTGCGGAGGGCCCCCTGGTCGCCGCCGTGCACGCCGGCTGGCGCGGGATGCTGGACGGCATCGTCGAGCGGGCGGCCGCGGCGCTCGCGCGCCGCGGCCGCCCGCTCGCTGCCGTCGTCGGCCCCAGCATCGGCCCGTGCTGCTTCACCGTGGACGATGAGCTGCGGCGGCGCTTCGACGCCCGCTTCCCGGGCGTCGCGTCGGGCGCCGCCGTCGACCTCTGGGAGTGCGCCGCGCGCCAGCTGCGCGCCGGCGGCGTGCCGGCCGGCGAGATCACGCTCACGCGGCTGTGCACCTCGTGCGACGGGCGCTTCTTCTCGCACCGTCGCGACAAGGGCGTGACCGGGCGTCACCTGACGCTGGCGTGGCGTGCAGACAGGGCCGCGGCCGCGGACGGCGAATCTTGACGGGTCCGGGGCGTGCGTGCCGCCGGCGTGTCGAAGAGGAGTGACGTGGTCAGGCAGTACAGCGGGTCAGCCGCCAGCGTGCGCGAGAAGTTCGAGGAGGTCGAGGGCCGGGTCGCCGAGGCGGCGCGGCGCGCCGGGCGCGACCCGGCCGCCGTCGAGATCCTCGTGGCCACGAAGTACGTCGACGTCGACCACCTGGCCGTGCTCGCCGAGGCCGGCATCCGCCTGATCGGCGAGAACCGCGCCCAGGACCTCGCCGCCAAGCACGAGCGCTACGGCGACATCTTCACCTACGACTTCATCGGCCACCTGCAGAGCCGCAAGACCAGGTCGGTGCTGCCGGTGGTCCGTCTGATCCACTCGGTCTCGAGCCTGAGCGTGGTCAAGGAGCTCGAGGCGCGCGCCGCCGGCCCGGTCGAGGTGCTGCTCGAGGTCAACGTCGGCGGCGAGGAGAGCAAGAGCGGCGTGCCCTTCGCCGAGACGGACGCCTTCGTCGAGCAGGCCGCCGCCTTCGAGAAGGTCGTCTTCGGCGGCCTCATGTGCATGCCGCCGCTCTTCGACGACCCCGAAGAGGCGCGTCCGTTCTTCGCCCGTACACGGGGTCTGGCCGAACGGCTTTCGGCGGACTGGCGCGGCCGATATACTTTCGCCCGACTCTCGATGGGAACGAGCGCCGACTACGAGGCGGCAGTGCTCGAGGGCGCGACCATCGTGCGCGTCGGGAGCGTGCTCTTCTAGAGAGCGGCAGGGAGGGACTGAATGGGCCTCGGAGATTCCTGGCACAAGGTCGCCGTGTACTTCGGCCTCGCCGACGAGGACGAGGAGTACGACGAGGACGAGACGCTCGCCCCGTACGAGGAGCTCGAGCGCTCCTACCAGGACCGCCCCAACGTGCGCAAGCTGGGCAGCTCACGGCGCAACGACTACGACGAGATCTTCTCGGACGAGCCGCCGCGCCGTGCCGCCGCGCCGGTGCGCGCCGTCGAGAGCGTGCGCCCGCCGCGCGTCGAGGTCCACCTCGTCATCCCCAAGACCTTCAACGACGCCCAGCAGATCGCCGACAAGTTCAAGATCGACGTGCCGGTGATCATCAACCTGCAGGGCTCCGACACCGAGCTCGCCAAGCGCCTCATCGACTTCTGCAGCGGCCTCACCTACGCCCTCGACGGCGGCATGCAGCGCGTGGGCGACAAGATCTTCCTGCTCACGCCGCGCAACGTCGAGGTCTCCGCCGAGGAGAAGGCGCGGCTCATCGAGAAGGGCTTCTTCAACCAGTTCTGAGGCCCGCCAGCCGTCGCTCGGCCGCGTCGCTCGCCGGCGATGACCGGCCAGTGACGGCGCGCGCGCAGGAATCCGCGCCGTCGCGGCACAATAAGACGAGAAGACTACGCTGAGCCCGTCCCTCGCGTCGCCCGCGCGGGCAAAGGAGTGCTGCATGAAGCTGACACCGCTCGACATCCGCCACAAGGAGTTCAAGCGCGGCATGCGCGGCTACGTCGACGAGGAGGTCGACGAGTTCCTCGACCAGATCGCCGACGAGTTCGAGCGCCTCTTCAAGGACAACATCGACCTCGGCGAGCGCGTCGAGAACCTCGAGGAGCAGGTGACGCGCTACCGGCGCATCGAGGAGACCCTGCAGAAGACGCTGGTCTCCGCGCAGCAGAGCGCCGAGGAGCTCAAGCAGAACGCGACCAAAGAAGGCCAGCTGATCCTGCGCGACGCCGAGCTCAAGGCGCGGCAGATGGTCAACGAGAGCTACGCCGACAAGCAGCGTATCGAGGGCTCGCTGACCAAGCTGCGCGGCGTCGAGGAGGAGTTCCGCATCCGCTTCCGCCAGCTGCTCGAGGGCTTCCTCAAGCAGGTCGAGCAGGCGCCGCCGGTGGCGCCGCCGCCGCAGAACGACCTCAACCAGAAGGCGGAGGCCATCAAAGAGGCCATCGCCCGCGAGGAGACGGTCCTGGCGCCTCCGGCGCGGGCCGCCGCACCGGCGCCCGCCGGCGCGCCCGCTCAGCCCGCCGCGCCGGCTCACGCGGCGCCGGCGCCTGCCGAGCGAGCTCCCGAGCCGCGCCCGGCCGTGCCGACCCAGCCGTCGCAGCCGCGTCCCGACCCCGCGACGAGGAAGGTGCCGCGCTTCGGCCCCGGCTCCGGCGAGCTCGAGGCGATGACCTCCGTGGTCCCGCGGACCGAGCCCGGTGCGTCTCAGCCGGGGGCCGGCGGGGGCGAGCCGCAGGCGGCAGCGTCGTCGTCACCCGCGCCCGGCAAGGGGAGCCCGGGCGGCGCACCGGTGGCCGGCGCGCGCCCGGACGACCGCGACCTGGTGGTCGACGTCGACGCCGGAGTCTCCGACGACGAATTCAAGTGGTGAGACCGGCCCCGTGCGGCGCAGCCGCCGGGGCGTGACCCTCGCCGTCTGGGTAGTGCCGGGGGCGGCCGACGACGGTGTCGTCGGCGTGGCCGACGGGCGCCTGAAGGTGCGGTTGCGGGCGCCGGCCCGCGAAGGGGCCGCGAATCGTGCCCTGGTGCGGTTTCTGGCGCGGCGCCTCGAGGTGCCCCCGGCCGCGGTGCGCCTGCGCCACGGTGAGGGCGGTCGGCGCAAGCTCGTCGAAGTCGAGGATCTGGATGAAGCCAGGGCGCGACAGCGCCTCGGCCTACAGTAAGGGAGACGGCATGGCGAAACTCGCCTACTGCAAGCGCTGCAAGGCGACCTACCCGCTGGCGATCGTGCAGAACGACGGCGGGCGCTCCGGCAAGGTGAAGGTCCCGGCGTGCCCCATGGGGCACACGAAGCTCCAGGAGCTGGACACGCCGCGGCGGCGTGGCTCTTCCTGAGGGCAGGGTCGCCGCCGGGCTGATCGCCCTTGCGGCGCTGGGCGTCGACCAGCTCGCGAAGTGGCTGGTGCGCGGCGCCGACGCGCTCCCCTACGACCTCGTCGGCGGCGCGCGGATCGTGCTCGTCTTCAACACCGGCGTCTCGTTCGGCCGATTGCGCGACCTGGGCGATCTTCTGGTCGCGGGAGTCGCGCTCCTCGTCGTCTGTCTGACCGTGGCCGTGGTGCTGGCGCCGGGGCGGTACCGGGCCGGGCTGGCCCTGATCCTCGGCGGCGCGGCCGGCAACCTCGTCGACCGGCTGCGCTTCGACGGCGCGGTGCTCGACTTCTTCGACACGCCCTGGTGGCCGGCGTTCAACCTCGCCGACGCATTCATCGTCTTGGGCGTCGGGGTGGTCCTCCTGGCGGTGCTGCGTGGCGCGCGCGCCTGAGCGCGGCCGCTGGGAGGTCGCCTCCGGCGACGCCGGGCGGCGGGTCGACGCCGCCCTCGCCGAGCGGCTCGGCACGTCGCGCGCCGCCGCCCAGCGCTTGATCGCCGGGGGTCGCGTGCGCGTCGACGACGCGGCCGTCGACAAGGGCCACACGCTGCGGGCGGGGGAGACCGTGACCTGGGAGAGGCCGCCGGCAGCGCCTTCCGAGCTCGTCGCCGAGGCCATCGCCGTGCCGGTCGTGTACGAGGACGACTGGCTGCTCGTCGTCGACAAGCCGGCGGGCATGGTGGTGCACCCCGCGCCGGGTCACGAGCGCGGCACGCTGGTGCAGGCACTGCTCGACCGCGGGATCGCCGGTGGGCACGGGCGGCGCCCCGGGGTGATCCACCGCCTCGACCGCGAGACGTCGGGCCTGCTGATCGTGGCCAAGGGGGAGGAGCCCTACCGGCGCCTCGTGGCGGCGATGAGCGGGCGGCGTATCTCGCGCACCTATCTGGCCCTGCTCTGCGGCGAGCTCGCGCAAGACGAGGGGACGATCGACGCTCCCATCGGCCGGCACCTGCGCGACCGCCGACGGATGGCCCTCCACAGCGCCCGCGCGCGGCCCGCGGTCACGCACTTCACCGTGCTCGCGCGGGGCGCGGGGTACACGCTGGCCCGAGTGCGCCTCGAGACCGGGCGCACGCACCAGATCCGCGTGCACTTCGCCGCCCTGGGGCACCCGGTCGCCGGCGACGCGACCTATGGCCGGCGCCCGGTCCCCGAGGGGCTCACGCGGCACTTCTTGCACGCCGCCGAGCTGCGCTTCGCCCACCCCGACGACGGCCGTGAGCTCCGCTTCACGAGCCCGCTGCCGGCGGAGCTCGCGGCCTTCCTCGGGCAGGTCGGGCTGCCGCAACCCTGAGCCAGCCTCAGGTCGGCGAGGCGGGCGTGACCGTGCAGGACTGCGGCCGGGTGCTCGCCGAAGAGCCCGGGTCGACACCTGTGGAGCGCGCGGCCGGGCAGCAGGCGGGCGCTCCCACCCGCTATCATGTGAAGACACCTGCGCCGGCCGGGCGGCGGTCGCCGGCGCCGCGCGCAGCGCACCGTGCGAGCCGGCAGGCGTACCTGCGCGACAGAGCCGAGACGCAGGCGTGCGAAAGAGGCGAGACGGGGGGAGTGAGATGTGCCGATCCGTGGCGGGGCCGGGCGCGTGAACGGGGCCCGACAGACCGGGGTCTTCGACCGTCTGGTCTCGGCGGCCGTACCGATCGTGCCCGGGCCCGTCGTCCGCCGTCTCGGCGCGCCGTACGTCGCCGGGACCACGCTCGACGACGCGCTGCGCACCGTCGCCGCGCTGCGCGCGGACGGTCTCGAGGCGACGCTCGACATCCTCGGCGAGCACGTTGCCGACCGCGCCGCGGCGAGGGCTGCCGCCGAGGCCTACGTCGAGACTCTCGACGCCCTCGCGCGGCGGGGTCTCGGGAGCAACATCAGCGTGAAGCTCAGCGGCCTGGGCTACGGCCTCGGGCCCGACGTCGCCGCCGAGGGCGTCGAGCGCATCGTCGGCCGCGCCGAGGAGTTGGGCAGCTTCGTGCGTCTCGACATGGAGGACTCCTCCATGACGGACGACACGCTCGCCCTCTACCGGCGGCTGCGCGCCGCCGGGCACGAGCGTGTGGGCGTCGTGCTCCAGGCCCGCCTGTGGCGCACGGCGGCCGACGTCGAGGCCCTGGCGCCGCTGGTGCCGAGCGTGCGGCTCTGCAAGGGCATCTACCTCGAGCCGCCCACGGTGGGCCTGCAGGACCGGGAGGCGATCCGGCGCAGCTTCTCCGCACTGCTTCGGCGTCTGCTGCGCGGCGGCAGCCACGTCGCGCTGGCGACGCACGACGAGGCGCTGGTGGTCGATGCGCTCGATGCGCTCGCCGACGCCGGCGCCGGCCCGGAGCAGGTCGAGTTCCAGACGCTGCTCGGCGTACGCGCCGACCTTGCCCGCCTGCTGGCGCGCGACCACCGGGTGCGGGTCTACGTGCCCTTCGGGGTCGATTCGTTCGCGTACGCACAGCGCCGGCTGCGCGAGAACCCGCAGATCGCGGGGTACGTTGCCCGCGACGTGATCCGCGACACCGTACGTGCGGTGTGCGCTCTGGCCGACCAACGATGAGGAGGCGAAGGACAGTGAACGAAGCTCTCTCCGCTCCGCCGCGCCCGCGCAACGAGCCCGTGCTGGGCTTCGCCCCCGGCTCGCCGGAACGCGCCGCCCTGGCGGCGCGCGTGGCGGCGATGGCCGCCGAGCGCCTCGACATCCCCTGCATCATCGGCGGGCGTGAGGTGCGCACCGGGCGCACCGAGGCGGCGATCGTGCCCCACGACCATGGGCACGTGCTCGCCGACGTGCACATGGGCGGCGCCGCGGAGGTCGAGGCCGCCGTCGCCGCCTCGCGCGAAGCCTGGGAGGACTGGAGCCGGACCCCGTGGGAGGACCGCCTCGCCGTCTTCCTGCGCGCTGCCGACCTGCTCTCCGGGCCCTGGCGCCAGACGCTCAACGGCGCGACCATGCTCGGTCAGTCGAAGACCGCCCACCAGGCCGAGATCGACGCCGCCTGCGAGCTCATCGACTTCTGGCGTTTCAACGCCGCCTACGCGGCCGAGATCTACGCCGAGCAGCCGCTCTCGAGCCCGGGTGTCTGGAACCGCATGGACTACCGGCCGCTCGAGGGCTTCGTCCTCGCCGTCACGCCCTTCAACTTCACCTCTATCGCCGGCAACCTGCCCACCGCTCCGGCGATGATGGGCGACACCGTGGTGTGGAAGCCCGCCTCGACGAGCATGCTCAGCGCCTACTACGTCACGCGCCTGCTCGAGGAGGCGGGCCTGCCGCCGGGGGTGATCAACCTGGTCTACGGTCGCGGCGCCGAGGTCGGCGCCCCGGCGCTCGCCGACCCGCGTCTCGGCGGGGTGCACTTCACCGGCTCCACCGCCGTCTTCCGCGAGATCTGGCGCACGATCGGCGGCGGCATCGAGCGCTACGCCGACTACCCGCGCATCGTCGGCGAGACCGGGGGTAAGGACTTCATCCTCGCCCACGCCTCGGCCGACGTCGACGCCCTCGTGACCGGCACCGTGCGCGGCGCCTTCGAGTACCAGGGGCAGAAGTGCTCGGCCGCCTCGCGGCTCTTCGTGCCGCGCTCGCTCTGGCCGGCGGTGCGCGAGCGCCTCGTGGCCGAGGTCGAGAGCATCACCGTGGGCGACGTCGCCGACCTCACGACCTTCATGGGCGCGGTCATCGACGCGACGAGCTTCGCCACGCAGGCGAAGGCGATCCAGGACGCGAAGGACGACCCGGCCTGCGAGATCCTCGTCGGCGGAGAGTGCGACGACAGCGTCGGCTACTTCGTGCGCCCGACGGTCATCGTGACCACCGACCCCACCTTCCGCACCATGCGCGAGGAGCTCTTCGGGCCGGTGCTGACGGCGTTCGTCTACGAGGACGCCGCCTGGGCCGACACCTTGCGCCTCGTCGACACCTCGACGCCGTACGGGCTGACCGGCGCGGTCTTCGCCCGTGACCGGGCGGCGATCCGCGAGGCCGCCGACGGCCTGCGTCACGCCGCCGGCAACTTCTACGTGAACGACAAGCCGACCGGCGCGGTCGTCGGGCAACAGCCCTTCGGCGGCGCCCGCGCCTCGGGCACCGACGACAAGGCCGGCTCGAAGTGGAACCTGATCCGCTGGGTGAGCCCGCGGGCGACGAAGGAGCTGCTCGTGCCGCCGACCGACTGGCGCTACCCGTTCCTGGCCGCCGGCGACTGAGGCGGCAGCAGCGCGTGAGCGAGAAGGGGCCGCGCCGGCTTCGCCGGCGCGGCCCCTTCTCAGACGGGCCTCATCCGCCCGAGCACGCGCTCCACGCGCTCCATCGCGGCTTCGAGCGTCTCCTGCTCGATCACGAGCGGCGGGGCGAAGCGGATCACGTTCTCGTGCGTCTCCTTGCAGAGAAGCCCCTCGCGCATGAGGGCTTCGCAGTAGCGCCGCGCGCCGCCGGCCTCCGGCCGCAGCTCGACGCCGACCAGGAGGCCCAAGCCGCGCACCTCCTTGACCTCGGGGCAGTCGATCGCCCGCAGGCGCCCGAGCAGCCAGGCGCCGAGGCGCGCGGCGCGCTCGGCGAGCTGCTCCTCCTCGAGCACGCGCAGCGACTCGCGGCCGACGGCGGAGGCGAGCGGATTGCCGCCGAAGGTCGAGCCGTGCTCGCCCGGCGTGAACAGCCCCAGGACCTCGCGCGTGCCGACGGCGGCGCTGACCGGGTAGACGCCGCCGCCCAGCGACTTGCCGAGGGCGAAGAGGTCGGGCATGACGCCCTCGTGCTGGCAGCAGAAGCGACGCCCGGTGCGGGCGAGCCCGGTCTGGATCTCGTCGCAGACCAGCAGGACGTCGTGGGCCTTCGTGAGCGCGCGCGCCTCGCGCAGGTAGCCCTCGGGCGCGAGGCGCACCCCGCTCTCGGCCTGCAGCGGCTCGACGAGGAAGGCGGCGGTGTGCGGCGTGATCGCCGCTTCGAGCGCCGCGACGTCGCCGAACGGGACGGTCTTGAACCCCGGCGTGAAGGGCCCGAAGGCCTCGCGGTAGAGCTTCTCGGTGGAGAGCGAGACGGCGGTGATCGTACGGCCGTGGAAGTTGTCGGCACAGACGATGATCTCGGCCTCGTAGCGGGGCACGCCCTTGACCTCGTAGGCCCACTTGCGGGCCGCCTTGAGCACGGTCTCGACGGCCTCTGCGCCGGTGTTCATCGGCAGGGCCATGTCCATGTCGCAGTACGCGCAGAGCTCCTGGAGGAAGGGGCCCATCTCGGCGTTGTGGAAGGCGCGCGAGGTGAGCGTGACCAGGTCGAGCTGGCGCTTCATAGCGGCCACGAGGCGCGGGTGGCGGTGGCCGTGGCTCAGCGCCGAGTAGCAGGAGAGGAAGTCGACGTAGCGGGTGCCGTCGGAGTCCCAGACGTAGGCGCCCTCGCCGCGCTCGATCACCACCGGCAGCGGCGCGTAGTTGCGGGCTCCGTAGCGCTCGGCGAGCTCGATCGGAGCGCCGGTCTGCCGGTCCGTCCCTGCCGTGGTGGTCATGGCCCCCCCCATGTCCGTGCGTCCACCGGTGATGCCGCGCTTCAGGCCGCCGCGTGCGTCGAGTCCGGGCGTGGAAACGGTGTACAGGCCAGTATTCTACCCGGTCGCCGCGCGAGGGCGTGAAGGCCACCCCTGCGGCCCTCCTTGCCGCCCGCATGCCGGGCTCGGAGCTCGGCGTCCCTCGAGTACTTTCTTACGTGAGGCAACGAATCGCGTTCGAGTACGTTCCTGGTGAGGCAATGCGCGCTCTTGCGCCCCCGCGGGCGCGCTGCTACACTCCGCCCGGCCTTTAACCGTGTCCCGAGAGACCGAAAGGGGGGTGATGGCGCTGCCGTACCACGACGACGGTGACGGCGGCATTTTTTATGCCCGGATCCAGACCTGAGACCGAGGCCGTGGTCCTCACGGCCGACCAGATGCGACGCACGATCACGCGCATCTCGCACGAGATCCTCGAGAAGAACGCCAAGGACAGCCGGCTCGCCGTGGTGGGTATCCACACGCGGGGTGCCTTCCTCGGCGAGCGTATCCACCGCCTGCTCTGCGAGGTGGGCGGGCGCGAGCTGCC
>Ga0068714_10002969_pt1 | contig 20753 bp, 23 predicted proteins | sample MTBNYHSulfiMetaG_FD_62988 | JGI IMG/M metagenome (GOLD analysis project Ga0068714, IMG submission 62988) | Enrichment culture microbial communities from rom New York Harbor, USA that are MTBE-degrading - MTBE-NYH (New York Harbor Sulfidogenic)... | ecosystem: Environmental > Aquatic > Marine >... | reverse complement strand
GATGATGCTTGTCCAAGTGTATAGGGAGACTCCGACATAAGGAGCCATGATTCTTCCTGCGACGAGTTCGATGACCAGTGTGCAGAAGCTGGCAATAAAAACTACGATATTCGCTTTGACCACTTCTCGCTGCATGCATCAACCTCTTTTATGGAAAATGGACTCTTGATAAAAGATACCCAGAAGAAGATCAAGAATTTTTGTTTTTTGGGTTTCTTGGGTCATTGGGTTTGTTGAGTTCAACGATGGGTGAATCAAAAAAACACAACAAACTCAAGAAACCATCTAACCTTAATAACTCTATTCTCCTTTGTACTTCGGTGGACGTTTCTCGAGAAAAGCCGTAATCCCCTCACGGGCATCTCCGGTGCGGGCGCTATTGGCAATTGCCTGGCTTTCATTTTCCATCTGGGTTTCCAACGTTTCGGACCAACCGCTGTGTAATAACCGCTTCGATACCCCATAGGCTCGTGTTGGACCGTTTGCAAGCTGAACGGCAACGGCCCTCGCCTGTGCAAGCAATTCATTTTCTGGGACCACGCGGGTGACAAGTCCCCACTGCAACGCCTCCTGGGCAGAGAATATGCGATTGGTGAGCGTCAGCTCCAACGCACGCTTGAGACCAACGATTCTGGGAAGAAAATAGGTTGAAGAACCGTCGGGCACGAGCCCAGCTCGGGTGTACGCCACCGTGAACCGGGTTGTTTCGGCCGCAATGACAATATCACAGGCAATGGCTATGCTCATCCCGGCTCCTGCCACCGCCCCATGCACTGCTGCCACCACAGGCGCGTCCATCCGCGTTAACCGCGACATGGCAGCATGGAGGAAGGTGGTGATCTTCTTGACATAATACGGTAATTGATCGCCCTTGGCAGAAAAGGTCTTTAAGTCTCCACCACCGGAGAATATCTTCCCGGCCCCGGAGATCAACACCGCCCGAATCTCGGGGTCTTCGTCACAGCGTAATGAAGCATTCATCAGGTCTATGCCCATCTCTTCGTTGATGGAGTTGGCGGCATCGGGACGGTTGAGAGTGATATGGGCGACATGATCACGCACGTCCAAGAGAAGAGTTTTATATTCTGCCTTCATAAATCCTCCTTACAATTTCGAAACAGTTTAATGTTGATGAATTAATGTGTCAATGTGAATTTTTAATATTACCCCTTTACCCTTCGGAGTTCCATCACCACAGGATTGAATGGATCGGGGCAGGCAAGGGTTGTCCGGTCTCGATCCTCTTCCCAGGGGAATTCCCCACCATGACGGAGCACCCGCCATGAGGGAAAGAGGGTGTGAAATGCAGAGGGGCAAATGGCTCGTGGATCCCCGGATAGTCCCAGGAGGAAGTCCTGACTCAGATCAAATTCCTGCCCTACGTAATGACCTGCTGCACAGGTCCCCTTCACCGAAACAATTTTTAAAATCACCTTCTCTGGATTTGCCATTCATCAGCCTCCTTCTAAAGGATTTCAATCTACAATGGATTATTCATAGAAATTGAACCCTTGTCAATCTGAATCTATAATCGTTATGGGGAAACTTCGAAGCTCTTTACAAAAGGGAGGGGAAAAATTTAAAATAGACTCGAATGCGATATGGCCATCAAGAAGATACTAACCCGGGATTTCATCCTCAGTTTTTTTGCACAATTCGCTTTCTCTTCGGTTTATTGTATCCTCATCCCTACATTCCCCATCTATCTTTCGGGTAAAGGATCTCCCGAGGCGGAGATTGGTCTTCTCATCGGAGTCTTCAGTGTCTCCTCTTTAATTCTGAGGCCTTTTATTGGAAGAGCCCTTCTAAGAATTCCCGAAAGAAAGTTCATGATCTACGGAACCATCTTGTATACCTTCTCCTGCATCGCCTATCTCTTTGCATCGCCTTTTTGGCCTCTTTTTATCATTCGGATTTTGCATGGGATTGGCCTCGCGTTCTTTGCAACCGCTGCTTTCACATTGATTGCCAATATCAGCCCGGAGGCTCACCGGGGACAGAGCCTCAGTTACTATTATCTGGCTATCAATTTTGCTTTTGTTCTCGCCCCTTACTTTGGGATGCTTCTCATCAACCAATTCAATTTCAGTATCCTTTTTCTGGTCTGCATCGCCTTATCCTTAGGCTCCTTGATCATCACCACCCGATTGAGCAGGAGACAGGGGACTCCATTTGAAAATCCATCCACAAAGAAACAGCCCTTTTTAAGTCGTGAAGCCCTTCCCCCCGCCATGATGGCTTTTATGGTCAACATCGTTTGGGGGGCAATGACTGCCTTCTTTCCTCTTTATGCGCTGAGTCACGGAGTTTCGAATCCAGGGCTTTTCTTTGGCGCGTTGGCGATCATCCATGTTATCGGTCGTGCTTTGGGCGGGAGAATTTTTGATCTTTACAGCAGGGAAAAGATCATTTTTCCCTGCCTCATTGCTTACATCCTTTCCATGTTCATCCTCGCCTTTTCTAAAACGCTTCCCATGTTTATGCTGGTGGCGGTGATCTGGGGGATTGGGAATGCCTTTCTCTATCCCACACTGGTGGCTTATGCCCTGGATCATGCAAGATCGTCTCCTGGCCCAGCCATGGGCACCTTTAGTGCGATTGCTGATCTCGGATCGGGCATGGGTTCGGTCATCATGGGCATCGTCCTTCAGTTAACCAATTATCTGACGATGTTTCTTTGCCTGACGCTCACCGGCGTCATCAATCTCCTATATTTCTATTTCGCCATTAGAAAAAAACCTCAAAACCTCCCCTCCCGGGCAGAGGGAGGGCCTGCCTGCCGCAGGCAGGGATAGAGGGGAGGGAGAGATATGCCAATCTATGAATATCGTTGTAAGCATTGCGGAAAGATCTCTGAATTTCTCTTGATTAAAACCGATGAGAACTTTATCCCTCAATGCAAACGATGCAAGAGTAAAAAGATGTCCCGCGTCCTCTCGAAAGTGAGGGTGATCCGTTCGGAAGAAAGCAGAATGGAGAGCCTGGCTGACCCATCGAAATGGGGCGACTTGGATGAGAAGAACCCTAAGACCATGGCCAAATGGATGAAGAAGATGGGCAAGGAATTAGGGGAAGATATGGGAGAGGATGTCGATCAGATGGTGGATGAAGCGATGGAAGAAGAAAGGGGTTCGATGTCCGGGGGAGGAGAAGAGTAAATCCAAACTTTCAATTCCGTTGATTTTTCACCCAATCTCGTAAACTCGAAGGCCTGGGGTCAGGCTTGAGAAATTGAGATTTGGGATCATCTATAAAAAGTTGTGAAAATGCTAAGGGGGGGTCAATTTGCTACTCCTAAAAACTCCAGGGCACTTGCGGTATAGATTTTTGCCGTGAGTTCAAGATCCTCGACAGAAACCCATTCATCTTTTTGATGGGGAATCATCCATTTCCCCGCACCAAGGGTCACAATGGGAATTCCCGCCCAGGCGGACAGGAAGGTTCCATCGGTTGCACCCAGAACACCCCCGTGAGTCGGTTCCTTTCCGGTGATCGATCGAATACCTTGCGAAACAGACTGGACAATCCGCTCCTCCTGAGAGGTTTTCGTCCAAGGCCGGTCTTCAAACACATCGAGTTTCGACTGAAACGACATTCCTCTGGAGAGGCCCTTTTCAAGCGTCTCCCTTATCTCTTTGAAAGGACCCGAATGGAGACTGGCATTCACCGACCTCTCTTCCTCCTGAACAATATCCTCCAATTGCTTTTTCAGGGCTTCATGGGATTGACCCGGAACGGTTCGAATATCGAGCAGCGCCCTGCACTGGTAAGGGACGACATTGAGTTGCGGTTCCCCTTTCACAGGGGCCTGCAGCACAGTGGGTGTGATGCTCGGATATCCTAAAAAACCATTCTTTCCCAACCGTTCGATCTCCTCCTCCTCCAATTGCTTCATTTTTTCAAGGATCGATATCATGGAGGGGATGGGATTGAGCCCAGCAAGAGGCATGGCCCCATGGCTCATCTTTCCGCTGGTAATTAATTCAGCCCGGAGGGCTCCTTTCTGTGTAATACAGAGTTGATTGTCGACAGGCTCACAGATCATCGCTGCATGGACGCCATTGGTCCAACCCTGACGAATAAAATGCTTCACTCCGCTCATCATCCCTTCTTCATCAACCAAAATTCCCAAAAGAATTTTTCCCTTAAAGGAAATGCCTGATCGATTGATGGCCTGAACGGCCATCACTGCGGCGGCTAAATTCCCTTTGGTGTCACAGGCCCCTCTTCCGTAGATTCGATTCCCCACCCATTTCCCTTCAAAGGGACCATATTTCCATTCGGAGGGATCGCCCTCGGTAACAACATCGGTGTGGCACTCAAACATCAGGCATGGACCTTCACTTTCACCCTGAAGCACGGCAATGACATTTGGAGAACCGGGTTCCACATACTCGACGACCACATCGAGTCCGATCCCTTCCAAGAGGCGGGCGAGATAAAGGGCGACCTCCTGCTCTCCTTGTCCCTGCCGCCGCACACTTGGAATTCGAATAAGATCTTGCGTGAGTTTAATCAACTCCTCTTTCTTAATTTCTTTTAGTATACGATCAAGTTTCAATGCCTTACTCCTTTGGGGATTTATGAATAGGGGTCAAGGATTCGAGCCTGCCTGCCGGTAGGCAGGGGTTCATGGGCTCAAGTATTTTCTTAGATATTCATCACGCTCATAGACCCCCCGATCCCTTGACCCCTTGAATCCTATTCATATTCTTTGTTGTATCCTTGAGAGTTTTGGGTCAAGCATATCTCTTAACCCATCTCCGAGAAGATTGAATCCCAATACAGCCAGAGCGATGGCACATCCGGGAAAAATCGCCAGCCATGCAGAAGTTCCCATAAAGGTTTGGGCTTCCTGAAGCATCCTCCCCCAACTCGCATGAGGGGGTTGAGTGCCTAACCCCAAATAGCTCAGGCCCGCCTCGGCTAAGATGGCAATGGCAAACTGAACCGTTCCCTGAACGATCAGAGAGGAGAGGATATTGGGGAGAACATGTCTCCAGATAATCCCGGCATCGCTCCTCCCAATCGCTTTGGCGGAAGTTACATAATCTCGTTCCCAGATGGAAAGGGAAGTGGCTCGGGTCAATCTTGCAAAAATAGGAATATTGAATATCCCGATGGCCATCATGCTGTTGACCACCCCCGGGCCAAGGATAGAAGTGATGAGAATGGCACTGAGGACAGCCGGAAATCCATAGAGCACATCTGAGATTCTCATGATCGATTCATCCACCCACTTTTTATAAAAAGCAGCCAGAGAACCAAGGAGAATCCCAAAACTCATTCCGATTGAAACGGCCACCATTCCCACGATGATCGAATTGATTGCCCCCTTCATCACCCGACTGAGAATATCCCTTCCATACTGGTCGGTTCCCAACCAGTGAGTCGGATTGGGCGCCTCAAATCGTTTGGAGAGATTCATCCGATTCGGATCATAGGGAGTATAGCCCAGGCTGAGGAGAGCGGTGAGGAGTATGATGAGGGTCATCAAAAACCCGATAATAAAGTTAATGTTTCGGAATAGGCGAAAAGTTTCCCCATTACTCATAACGAATCCTTGGATCAAGATACCGATAGGCAACGTCCATAAAGAAATTGATGACGACGATCATCATGGCGATCAGAAGGACCACCCCCTGGATGACAGGAAGATCTCTCTGACCAATGGCTTCGAAGACCAATCGTCCCACCCCGGGAAGATGAAACACATTTTCAATGATGATTGCCCCTGCGAGAAGATCGCCCGCCTGGAGTCCGACAATCGTCACCACAGGGATGATGGCATTTCGCAAGGCATGTTTATAGACCACCCATCTTTTTGGCAAACCCTTGCTCTGGGCCGTTCGAATATAATCTTCTCCCAGAACCTCGAGCATGGAAGACCGTGTCATACGGGTGAGTACGGCTGCCCTGACGAATCCTAAGGAGAGCGCTGGGAGAAAAAGAGACTTCAGCGTTCGAAAAGGATCCACCTGCCAAGGCTGGAATCCTCCTGCGGGGAACCAATGGAGGTCCACAGCAAAGAGGAGAATCAGAAGGATGCCTGCCCAGAAAGCGGGGACTGCCAGGCCGATTTGTGAAAAAACCATAATGCCATAATCGCCAACTCGATTCCGATGCAATGAGGAATAAATCCCCATAGGGATGGACAGGACAATCGCAAAGATCATTGAGAAGACGGCCAAAGGAATGGTCACCTGAAGTCGGGAAAAGATCAAAGAGCTAATGGGAACGTCATAAGTAATGGAGCGCCCTAAATCTCCCATTGCAAGACCCTTCATATAGCCGAGATACTGGAGGATGACAGGTCGATCCAATCCTAACTGGTGTCTTAAAGTTTGAAGGGTTTCAGGAGTAGCATGGATTCCCAAGATGATCTGGGCCGGGTCACTCGGAATCACCAATAGGACAGCAAAAATGGCGATGGAGACAAGGATGAGCGTCAGCAGAAGAATTAAAAATCGTTTGAGCAGAAAAATTCCCATCTCTGAAAGAAAAGGCCTGAAGTTTCAAAAGTAAAATCCTCAGGCCCACTCATTCACCATAAATCCTAAATCCCTGCCTACCGGCAGGCAGGCGAAACAAACCTAAAATTCTAATTTCAAAATTCAAAACTTTTTCCATATTGGAAAATTTGAAGTTTGAGAATTCGTGCTTATTTCGTATTTTGTGCTTCGAATTTCGAATTTCATTTTTTACTTCTGTATCCACACCTCGGTCACATCGACAGCCGTCATCGGATAATCCTCCCACCAATTCATCACTTCTTTTTTCATGGTGGGAAGGCTGGGCAACACATATAAAAACCCGTTCACCGCATCCTCTGCAATGATCTTCTGGAGAGCGATATAAAGTTCTCTCTGAATTTTGGGATTCGCTTCCATCTCCGCTTTCTTCAAGGTCTCCTGAAATTTCGGATTATCATAGCGGAAGTAGTATTTCGGATTGGCATAGATGTTAATATCAAAGGGCTCTGCATGACCAATGACGGTGAGATCAAAGTCAGCATTTTTAAAAACCCGATCGATCCACTGTCCCCATTCCGTCAACTCGATCTTTAATTTGATCCCTACCTGGGAAAGCATATCTGCAATGATCTCCCCTGTCCGTTTCGCATAGGCAAATCGTTCGGGCAGTTTGATGACCGCTTCAAACCCACTCGGGTATCCCGCCTCGGCGAGAAGCTGTTTTGCCATCTCCGGGTTATAGGGATACATAGAGGTGAGGTCAATATAATAGGGGTTGCCTGGGTCCATATGACTTCCAATAAGAACACCATAACCTGACATCGCTCCTTTCAACAGAGCGTTTCGATCAATGGCATAGGCCATCGCTCTTCTCACCCGGACATCGTTGAAGGGCTTTCTTGAATGATTGGTGGAGAGGATGACTTCGGTGGTCGTGTATCCATTAAGAACTTTAAATCTTGGGTCCTTTTCAAGGAGGAGTGCATTCTCCGGACTCACGTCATAGGCGATTGCATCGATATCCCCCGCCTTGAGACTTGCAATCTGTGCGCTCGGGTCTCCAATAAATTTGAAAATAACCTTGTCAAGATAGGGAATTCCTTTTTTATGGTATCTATCAAATTTGGCCAGGGTAATGTGATCCCCTCGAGCCCATTCTACAAACTTGAATGGACCCGTTCCAACCGGTGCACTTTTAATCTTATCCACAGCCTGTTTATTGACAATAATCGAATCCGGTCTGGCAAGGTTAAAAAAGAACATCGAGTTGACGTTCTTCAGCTTGATCTTAACGGTGTGGCTGTCCACCACCTGAACCGATTCTATATCTTTGTAATATTCGGGATGAGCTGTACTGGTTTTAGGATCCATCAGCCGATCAAAGGTGAACTTCACATCCTCGGCGTCAAAGGCTTTTCCATCGTGAAACTTGACCCTTTTCTTCAGAATAAAGGATACTTCTTTACCATCCTTCGAAATCTTATAATCCTCGGCCAAGGCTGGGACAATCTTTCCATTTCGATCTATCTTCAACAAGCCCTCCATGACATTACTGTAAACAACGCGAGGGATCGCCGCGGAAGTGGCGGTGGTGGGATCCAATCCCGGAGGTTCCACCCCCTGGGCAATGGTTAGAGAGCCCCCATAGATAGGTTTCTGCTGCGCATGGGAAGCCGGTGATAAAAGAACAATCGTTAAAAAGATCAAACATAGAAAAGCCATTCTCTTCATCTCTTCCTCCTTCTTCATCCCTCTAACCGTCCGGCGCCGTAGTCTGGCTTTGGTCGGCGGCACCCCCCTTTTTTTTCCATAAAGGGGGGCGAGGAGGGATTTAATTATGTTGGAAATACTATCTGAATCAATTTCAATTGTCAAACCACTTGAGAACTAACCGTCGATCACTTTTTTAAAACAGTAAAACAGATGGACAGGTCGATAAAGCTTTAGAGCGGAACCCTTTAAATGATTCGCACCACAGGGTCAATGCCCATTCAAGGCCTTTTTTCCTTGGCAAGGAAGGTTTCCCATACCATCAATCGACCGCATTCTAAGGCTTTGGAAGCCTGTTCATCTGTTCCGATCGCTTCCTGAAACGCATGACCGGCCTATCCTGTCGGTACGACAACCTATTTCAATGAAAGTAATCGACGGTCAGACTTGAGAAGCCTGAACTTCTCCAAAAGATTCATCCATGATTTTTATGGCATGGTCAATCTCATTCTTCTCGATCGTCAGAGGCGGGGTGATCCGGATGACATTTCCATAGAGACCCCCCTTTCCAATAAGGAGCCCCTTTTCTTTGGTGCTTTCGAAGATACCCGCAACAACATCCGGGGCGGGCTCCTTCTTTGTTTTCACAATCTCCATCCCCTGTATCAAACCCATCCCACGAACTTCACCAATCACTCGGTATTTTTCCCTCAATTCATTTAACCGCTCTCTTAAATACATCCCCATTTTCTCGGCATTCTCAGCAAGTTTCCTTTTCTCAATCACATCGAGGGTTGCAAGGATCGCTGCGGCAGTGACTGGATTCCCACCAAAAGTGGAGAGATGGGATCCTTTGAGAGAATTTCCCACCTCAGGTGTGGCAATCGTTAGACCGACTGGGGCACCGTTGGCTGCTCCTTTGGCCATGACCATAATATCAGGCTCAACCTCCCAATGTTCGATCCCGAACATCTTTCCTCCCGTCCTTCCCCAACCTGTTTGAACTTCATCACAGATGAAAAGCCCCCCATATTTTTTCACGATGGAAACGACCTCTTTGAAGTATTCCTTGGGAGGAGTGATAAATCCACCCACCCCCTGAATGGGTTCCGCAAGAAAAGCGGCCGGATGCCTGGAAGTGGTGGTCTCAATCAATTCTTTCACATCCCTGGCGCAATCGAGATCGCATTGTGGATACTCCTTTCCAAAAGCGCATCGAAAACAGTAGGCGTTGTGAGCATGCTTGATACCCGGAACAAGGGTCTCCGCAAGGCGGTAATTTCCATGGGCTGTGATATTCATGGCTAAAAGGGATGCCCCACTGTAACCGTGTCGAAGGGCAACGATCTCATGGCTATTCGTATAGAGCTGGGCAAGAAGAATGGCTGTTTCAATCGCCTCTGTTCCGCTGTTGGTCAAGAAGGACTTCTGTAACTTGCCCGGAGTGATCTGGGCTAACTTTTCAGCAAGACAGATCGTCTGGACATTCTGATATAAGGTGGACGTATGCTGGAGTTTTTTCATTTGATCGATGGTTTTTGAAGTAATCTCTTCATCGCAATGCCCCACGCTGACGGTGACAATCCCCCCAAAAAAATCGAGATATTCTTTCCCATCGATGTCATAGAGATATTTCCCTTTCCCCCGATCCAGAATGAGGGGCTCTCCATAGTAATTTGCCACACAGGGGACTAAATATTTTTTGTATTTTTCATAAACTTCCTTCTTTTCCATCAACATCTCCTCCCAATAAAAACCTTGTTGATTCTCAATCTCCTTGGTCCAGGTAAATCGGTAGGAATTATAGCCGATGCCTCATAATTAATAAAGGGCTTCGGGGTGGAACAATGAGGAGATCTGGCAAAAAATATCTTTTCGGGTTGATTAAAAATGTCCAGATGCAAGGCACCCGAAATCCTGAGGAATAAGGATGAGGGTAACGCTGCAGATGGGTATTTTTCATTAACCGTTAGAGGATGGCTAATTCTTCATTAAGTAGGTCGGAGATGAACATATGACCAGGAGTGTGCGTGATGCAAAGATCGGGTTTCGCTTTCATGGCAACGGCCTGAGGCGTGACACCACAGGCCCAAAAGACTGTCACTTCTCCCCTCTTGATGGTCACTGGATCCCCAAAATCAGGTCTCTTAATATTTTTGATTCCAATCTCTGAAGGGTTTCCGATGTGAACAGGTGCCCCATGGACAGAGGCGTAACGGGAAGTGATCTTCACCGCAGGAACAATTGTGTCTGGAGGAAGGGGTCTCATGGATACGACCATTGGGCCATGAAAGACTCCAGCAGGTCTACAAGGGATGGAGCTGATGTACATAGGGACATTTTTGTTCTCTTCAAGATGGCGAATGGGAACCCTTGCTCTTAGCAAAGCTTCTTCAAAAGAAAAACTACAGCCTAAAAGAAAGGTGACAAAATCTTTTTCCCAGAGTTTTTTAATCTCCTTTACGGTCGCTTCTAATTTCCCGCTCCGGTAGATAGAGTAACGGGGGATATCCGTTCGGATATCCGCATCGGAAGCCATAAGCTCTGGTTTAAATTTCCCAGGTTCTAAAACCTCGAGCAGGGGGCAAGGCTTTGGATTCCTCTGGCAGAAGAGGAGGAAGTCAAAGGCATATTTCTCAGGAAGGATGACCAGATTGGCCTGAGCATAACCCATGGCCAGTCCTGCCGTGGGGTTATCCCACTTTCCTTTCCGGATGAGGTGTCGGATTTGTTCGGGGTTGAGTTGGGGGATATCTTTCATCTCATTTTACGGGTAACGTCTTTCCATACCCCTTCGTTCGACTTAACCAAGCTCTTAACCTGCCACCCCTTCGATCTATCTCCTTTCATAAAACCTTAACATCAATTTTATCTCCATGCAAAAGATTTGTCATCAACGGCACGTTGAGTGGCTACTATTCCATTTATATGATCATATTCATGTTGTAAAAGTTCGGAAAGATCGTCTTCTAACTCCCAGATTTCTTCCTTCCATTTTTCGTTAAGGAATCTCAGCTTACATCTCTTGTGTCTCTTGACCCTGACGAATAAATCAGGAAAGCACATGCAATCGTCCCAGTGCTCCATCATTTCCGGGCTCAAATCAAACAATTCGGGATTGATGATAACGACAGGTTTGATGATATTCATATAGATCAATCGTTTCATCACACCCACTTGAGGTGCTGAAATAGCTCGACCTGCATGATATGTGGCTTTGAATTCCATAAGAATATGATGCAATTCAACAATAACCGGCTTAAGGCTTTCCAGCTCTGTTCTCATGACAGGCTCTGAAATTTCATAAAGCTTTGGATTCCCTAACTTCAAAATCTTATTCAGGTCCGTCATAGAAAATCCTCCTAAGGGTTCGCCCTGAACTCACTTTTCGCCAATAGAATAACTGCAAAGAGAATGAGAACCCCTCCGACAATTCTCATGAGGGTAACTTCTTCTCCAAAAACGATGGCAGCAAGAATGACAGTGGTCACGGGTTCAAAGGTTGACAGCATGGACGCATTCGTTGGCCCTACTCGCTTAAGACCTGCAAAAAATGTGATGATAGCAATCACGGTGGAGATAAGGGCAATAGCGAGGACGCCACTCCAACCCACCCAGGTCTGTGGCATACTCAATCCTTTAACCGCGATGAGGGTTCCAAAAACGAAACTCGCAGAAATCATCACCACGGTTGATGATGATAAAATTCCTACCTCTTTTGTGATTTTACCTCCAGCGAGAATATACGCCGAGTAGATCAAGGGGGCGGTCATCGCCAATGCAATACCGAGCAGACTTCCTCCACCGCCTAATCCAATGGTCAGCATGGTTCCGGTCAGTGCAAGAATGAGTGCCAAAATTTTGAGCCCAGTGATACGTTCTTTGAAGAGCAGGGTTGAAAAAATGACCACAATGGCCGGATAAAGGTAGAGCAGGATGGCCACCAAGCCGGCGGAGGCCATGGTCAGGGCCGTAAAATAACAATAAGATTGGCCAACATAACCGATTCCACCCATGAGCATAAGCCCGAGAAGGAACCTGCCACGCGGAAATGGGATTTTTCGAACAGTGATGAATGGGATCATGATGATGGAGGCAATCGTAAATCGAAAGAAGAGCACACTGATTGGATCAGACCCGGCGCGATAAGCCGCCCTGGCGAAGATGGGGATCGCTCCAAATGCAATCGCCGAAATGACAACGAAGAGCATCCCCTGAATTTTTTGCATGCGAAATCAATAGCATTAAAAATAGGAGGAGTAAAGGGTATCGTTGCGATAGCTAAATGGGACTCACACAATTCTCTCTGCAACGCGGAGACCATTTCTTCGTCAGGGAAAACCTCCGCAAAAAGAATCATGTGCGAAAGATCCTTTTTTGAGAGCTTTTGGAAATGAGAACCCTCATTTGTTCCTATTTATTAACCACCTTAACTGTCTTCTGATTGTCTGCTGTCATAAAAATGCAGGTCTCTTTTTTGCTTGAACTGGCGGTAGCATACATATACTCAATATCAATGCCTGCATCTGCGATCTTTCTTGCAATCTTCTGCAATTCTCCTGGTTTGTCCGGAACTTCTACTTCGACGACATCCTTCTCTTCTATTTTGATTCCCAATGGTGAAAGGGCCTTCTTCGCTTTGGCATTGCTGTCAGCGGTCAGCATAAAATAAGCAGTATTCCCCATACCATAGGCGCATATCGCGGTAATATTGACCTTTGCCCCTGCGATAGCGGCAGTGACTTCCGAAAGCAATCCCACCTTGTTTGGCACAGTAAAACTGATCTCTTTTGCTTTTCTTGCCTTCGCCATCGTCGATTTCTCCTTTCCTGACTAAATTTTACAGTGGGTACTTGAAAAGTCAAGGGAGTATGGAAATTCATATGATTCAGGGAAATGGAGACGTAGTTACGATTGATGAGTGTATCCATTTCCAAGGAAAAGTAAAGCTATATTGATTTTTATTTTACTTTATGATAAGAATTGGGTAAATATTCATGAAAGGGGGAATTTTATGAAAGCAGTAGTGACCCTAAGTAGTAAGAACCAGATTGCTATTCCAAAGGGAGCCCGTAAGAAATTAGCGATTGGTCCCGGAGACAAATTAATCCTTGATGTGGAGAAAGATAGCCTTATTCTTAAGCCAAAACCGAAAAGCTATACGAAACATCTTCGTGGGTTACATAAGGATGTCTGGGAAAGACTGGATGCTACGGAATATATAAGAAAAGAGAGGGAAGCCTGGGAGGAAAAATGAAAACGCTGCAGAATTTGCTCAAAAATCACTCGGTAATAGGATTAGACACCTCTATCTTTATCTACCACCTTGAGGATCATCCTCGCTATTCTCCTCTTACAGAAATTATTTTCAACGGTTTGGAAAAGGGAATAAATAAGGGAGTTACGTCCTATCTGACACTGATGGAGATTCTTGTTAAGCCGAAAACAGGGGGTCTTCTGCAGGTCGCCAGAGATTACGAGTATTTTCTGACCACCTTCCCAAACCTCACTTTTTATGAAATGGGATTAGAAATAGCCCTAAAAGCTTCTGACCTGAGAGCAATAGAACAAATCAAAGCACCGGATGCGATTCAGCTTGCCACAGCAATTCTTTACAAAGCAACTGCCTTTTTGACCAACGATAAGATTTTTGAACGGGTGAAAGGAGTCGATATCCTCATCCTTGATAAGCTACTAAGATCATAGTCCACCGTTAAGACAATTTTATTTAGTCAATACTACCCTCAAGATCAAATGAATACGAGTTAATGCAAGTTCCTTTGTTTCTCCTTTACAGAAGTGCGGGGGTAAGTTCCTTCCTGAAACATTCTATTCCCTAATTTTAGGAAAAGGTGTATATTATAACCACAAATTGATAATGCAAATATGTATTAATCCCTGCGAATAATTCGTTCGTTCTCAAATTCATAAGCGCTTGCAAGAAAGGAGGTATTATGAAGTGGTATCTGACAGCGTTAAAAAAATACGCTGTTTTTAGTGGTAGAGCGAGAAGAAAAGAATATTGGATGTTTTTGCTCTGGTGGTTCATTATTGCAGGTATTTTAGGTTTTATCCAAGGTTCTATCGAAGGGGTAACTCGCAAACATTTCGGTAGCATATTTATAAATATCTATTTACTCGCGAATTTAATTCCCTATTTCGCTGTTAGTGTTCGTAGAAAACATGATATTGGGAAAAGTGGTTGGTTTGTATTAATTCCGATTTACGGTTTAATTTTGAATGCTAAAGAAGGCAATAAAGGCGATAATCAATATGGGCCTGATCCAAAGGCAAAAGTGTTGTTCTTGAAATAATTCAATGAAATTGTCCAAAAAACCACATAACAACTTCATTCAGTGAACCTTCACCCGCGCTTCACGCTACTTGAGAGCAGCTGATGTCGATGTAATACGGTCTTTCAATCGCAAATCGTCAAATCATATAGATAGCCCATCAGCAGCCTTTGTAGGTGTTATTTGCATCCCCCTTTCTTTTGGATTCCTTCCTTGTAACATTGCATTTACATTTTTGCTCCCCAATACAACATTTCACCTGTAATCGGTACGTAGATTGATTGTATTTGATGTCTTAAACTAATCGACCTGTTTGATGGACGAACTCCACACTCTTTAAATATCAGGCCATATTACTTGAGCCCAATATCAAAAGATTAGACGGCTCCGGGGTTTTTAACTTCGCTCCACGAATTCCACGATGTTACCATCAGGGTCCTTAACCATGGCGATGCGAACTCCAGGGCGAGCCTGTTTCTCCGCCACAACAAACTCTATCCCTTTTCTCTGGAGCTCTTCGCAAAGTTTTGAAAGATTTTCAACGACAAACGTGACGTAGCGAAAGCCTAATTGACCTTCTATTCCAATGGGTCCCTTTGGTGGCCGAGTGTGGGGATTAATCAATTTAAAATCGCTACTTCCAAACCGTAGACGGTACATTTGTCCGAACAATGAGGGCCTTTCCTCTACAAATTTTAATCCTAAGATGTTTTGGTAAAAGTTAAGGCTAGCCTTGATGTCACTGACCAGAATACCGAGATCCAAAGAATCCTTCCCCGGTTCCATCATGTCTGCTTTCTCCTTTCTAAAAAATTCAGGGGAGAGACATAGTAGCACATTTGCACTATTTAGGCAAACCGCTTTGATAACGCAAGCATAGTCAATAACCTATTAGATGGTGGAAGAAACAACAACTTGATTGGGAAAAGGTTTGGGTTATAAGATGGTAAGGCCAATCCAGTAGGTGAGTTTCTTGTTATTGATGAAACTTATCAATCGCGTTCTTTCTTTCTACCGATAATCATCGACTTTCAGAATTATCTTAGAGTGAGTACTTGTGGGAAGCATTAAATCGGCATCGGGACCGGCATGATTGGGGAGAAAAGAGGATTACTGTGGTCATCAAGGCGAGAATTCAGATCGCCATACCAGATTTCGAGTGATAATTCTTAAAAGATAATTTTTGCAAGGCATTTTATTGATTGACTTACCCAACAATTGATGATAGTTATTTCATGAAAAACAACTTACCTGAAGTTTCATTTTTATCTATCAACAATGATATTAATTGGCTTTTTGTTTGAGGCACCTTCGGCATTTACAAGCCCAGGAAGGCTTTCTTGATGATTTCGGTGCTGAGGAGTTCTTTTCCGGTTCCTTGGTGAATGGTCCGTCCGGTTTGTAGGACATAGCCACGGTCGGATAATTCGAGGGCTTCCCGAACATTCTGCTCAACGAGTAGAATCGTCTTTCCGGCTTCTTTCAATTTAGCAACGGCCTCTAACATCTCATCCACCAGTTTTGGCATCAAACCTAAGGAGGGTTCATCGAGCATGAGAAGTTTTGGATTGGACATCAATCCCCTTCCGATGGCAAGCATTTGCTGCTCCCCGCCGCTGAGGGTTCCACCTTGTTGTCTCCTACGCTCTTCTAATCTGGGAAAGAGCCTGTAAACAAATTCTAAACCCTCATCAACTTTCTCCTTCGATCGGAGGATAAAAGCTCCCAAAAGGAGGTTCTCTTCTACTGTCAGGGGTCCGAAAATATGTCTTGCCTCGGGAACATAAGTGATCCCTAATCGGACAATTTCCGAAGAAGGTCTGCCTGCAATATTTACTCCATTAAACTCAATATTTCCCGACACGGGGCTCAGGGCACCAACGATCGTTTTTAACGTAGTACTCTTGCCGGCCCCATTTGCCCCCACGATCGACACTAATTCCCTTTCTTTTACCTCAAAGGTCACTCCGTGAAGTGCAGGAATCCTTCCGTATTGGACCTGAATATTATTAACCTTTAGCATATCTTTCCCCGAGGTATGCCTCGATGACCTTCTCCTGTTTTGCCACCTCTTTCGGAGATCCCTCTGCGATTTTTCTTCCCGCCGCCATGACCGTCACCACCTCTGAGATGGCCATAACAAACTCCATGACATGTTCGGTTAAAAAGAGGGTGAGATCCCTTTCTGCTTTCATCCTTTTCAAGATTTGAATGATCTCTTTGGTTTCTATCGGATTGAGACCGGCTGCGATCTCATCTAACATTAAAAGTTGAGGGTGGGTCGCCAGAGCCCGGCCCAATTCAATTCTTTTTTGAGTGGCGACAGGAAGTTCTGTAGGGTAGATGTTGATCTCTTGAGAGAGATCTAACATCTCCAGGATTTCCTGAGCTTTCTTTCTGGCAATCTGCCGGTCACGGGTTCGACAGAAGGCCCCTACCATGACATTCTCCTCGACGGTCAGGTTCGGCATGATCTTCATACCCTGAAAAGTCCTGGCGATCCCTATTTTAGCGACCCGATGAGCCGGCCAGCCGGTAATCTCTTTCCTTTCGAAAAAGACCTTTCCGCCGGTGGGTTTATAGTAACCGGCGATGCAGTTGAATAGAGTGGTCTTTCCGGCCCCATTGGGACCAATCAATCCAACAGTCATTCCCCGTTCTATCTCAAGAGAGATATCAGCGTTGGCGACTACTCCTCCGAATTCCTTGACTAGGTTCCTCACCTCGAGCAACATATCCCTCTACGTTATCTCCTTTTTCTCATTCTCTCAAAAACTCCCCAGATCCCTTTAGGTTCCCGAGCCGCGATGAACATCATGATTAAGGCATAGATCATATAATCGATGCCCAAACGTTTCTCAGCCCCCAACCAGGCGCCCAGATACATATCTAAAGGAATGAGAATAGCTGCACCGAGGATCGGTCCCCACATCGAACCTGCTCCTCCAACCATCACGGTCATCGCAATTAAAATAGATAAGTCCAATGGCATCACAAAATCTGGATCAATATAAAGGTAATAAGCGGCCATAAAACTTCCACCCATAGCACCCAACGCAGCCGTGATGCAATAGGTGATGACTTTTGTGTTGGTCACATTGATTCCTAAACTGGCCGCTGCTTCTTCATTATCCCTGATCGCTTGGAGTTGATAGCCCAGTTTTGACTTTCTAAACCAATTCATAAATAATAACTGTGCGATAAAGAGTAGGAAAATAAAGTAATGGTAATAAATCGGCGAGCCAAATTGCATATAGGCGAAGTCGGGAGTGGGTCTGATCGGAATCTCTACGCCCCGTGCTCCTCCCGTCCAGTCCCAGAAGACAAAAAGCTCCTTCCAGACTAAAGCCACGCAGAGCGTGGCGATGGCAAAGTAATGGCCCCGAAGACGGAACATCGGATAAGCTACCGCAAAGGATTCTGCTGTGGCGAAGGCCATTCCCGGTAAAATAGTTATCCAGAAGGGCACCTTCCACCAGACCATCATGAGGGCAGTGGCATAGGCTCCGAAGCCCACATTCTTAGCCTGTCCAAGATCGACCTGACCCCCATAACCTCCGATGAGATTCCACCCCAGGCCAAATAAGGCAAAAAGGAGAAACTTGATCATTACGGCTCTGGCATAAGAGGTTTCAACCACCCAAGGAAAAACGAGGATGATCACGATGAAAATAATAAAACCGATTCTCTCAGAACGGGGGCGGTCTTCAAGCGAGAAAATATTTTTTAGAACCTGCCGCATCTTACCATCCGAATAGGCCACGAGGTCTAAATACGACGACCAGGAAATATACAATATAGATAAAGGTGAACTTCAGTTCGCTCACATATTGGCCACTCACGACCATAATGAGACCAATAATAATACCGGCAAGAAAAGCCCCGACAATACTTCCAAATCCGCCTAAGGCCACCGTTGCAAAGGCGATGAGCGTAAAAAGCATTCCTACGGTTGGCGTGACATAATAGAAATGAGCAAGGAGAGCGCCGGCAATCCCTACGGTCGCGCCACCGATGCCCCAGGCTAAAGCGTTCATCTTTTTCGTATCGATACCCATATATTGTGCGGCTTCTGCATCGAGGGAGGTTGCCTTTAAGGCCCTTCCCAACTTCGTTCGATTAATCATCATGTAAATCAGCGCAAAGAGTAAAAGGCTGAGCCCAGCGGCAACAAATTTGCTCACGTCAAAGGTCAACCAGCCTAAAGAAATGGTCTTTCCCACAAGAATTCCCTTACTGATGGAACGGACATCTGGAGTAAAAATAAACATCGCCAGATATCGAAGAAAGAGCATTAATCCGAATGTCCCGAAGAGTTGAGCGACCATCGGGCCGCGGAGAATGTGATGAACGAGAAAATGGTAACTCATCACCCCCAATAAATATCCCGCGGCGGCTGCAATGGGCAGAGCGATGAGAGGATCGAGATGGAGATAGAAGGAGAGGATATAGGCCATATACATCCCCACCATCATAAATTCCCCATGGGCAAAATTGACGATATTCATCACCCCAAAAATAAGGGACAGGCCCAAGGCGATCAGGGCGAAGATTAAACCCATTAATATACCATAAAGAACGAGTTGAGTGACTAATTCCATTTCAGGTCCAATCGCTTCTGAATATAGAAATGAGCAGCACAGCTTATCCCCATGGGCCATGCTGCTCACATACCTCATTTATTTGGGCAACTCTTTTGCCTTACTTCCAGCCCGGAAAGGGGTAGATCATTTTGGAAGTAGCGAATTCAAAAGGATAGATGATATGTAACTTCCCATCTGGATATCCCTGATACTGATTGATGACCCCTGACCCAAGCTCATTCTGTTGCGTATCGCCGGGAAACGGAGAACTAAATTTTACGCCTTTCCAGGGCATGATCAACTCTTTCGCGGGAATATTAAGTTCATTTAGGGCTTTTTGAATCGCCTTCGGATCGGTAGATTTTGCATCGTTTAAGGCGTGGGCCCAAACCTGGACACCCACAAAATCCCTCGCTGAACTCCCGGAGAAATCATATCCCGCCATTTTCTTGTACATCTCATTAATTTTACCTGCTACCGGTTTGACCTTTGCGAGCTCTGGCGAGAAGAGGTCGCGGGTTAAAATACCGTTCACATCTGCTCCAAGGGTTTTGTAAAAATCAGCCTCAACAAATCCAGCATCCTGTCCCCAAATCAGATGAGGTGCAGCTTTCATCTCCTTGAGGGTTTTGATGAAAAGGATCGCATCGGCCACGTAGGGAGCAAACAGAAAGGTAGGAGCTTTAGAGGCAATCATTCTCCTCGCCTCACTCGTCAGATCCGCTGCCTTATGAGGGTACTTAATCGCTTCGACAATCTTCCAACCACGTTCCTTAGCAAACTTCTCAATTTCGGCTATCGAAGCTGCTCCCCATTCTGTATTTTCTCCAGCAACAGCTAAGGGCTCAAGTTCCTTTTTAGGGATGGCCTTCACACCAGGAGCTTTCCCTGCAGCCAAACCATCTAAAAGATTGAAAAGATCCGCCGTGAACCAGGTCTCATGCGGAGTCACCCTCCAGAACCACTTCATTCCCCTTTTTGTTAGTGCTGGGGAGGTCGAATCAGGGTTGATAAAAGGAATACCCGCTCGTTCAGCTTCCACCGAGGCGGTTTTCGTCACGGCACTATTGTAACATCCCAAAAGTCCTATCACTTTTTCATCTTCGATCAGTCTTTTGGCTTGATCAGCCCCCCAACCTGGATCTCCTCTATGGTCTGCAAAGATGAGTTTAATCTTAGCTCCACCTAAATTTGGAATTCCTTCCCATTTAGCGATCGAGATATCCAGATCAGGATATTTTTTATTAACGATATCTGCAGCCAGTTCAGCCCCCTCTTTTAAGCTCTTACCTATGGGGGCAAGAGCTCCGGAGAGGGGAAGGATCACCCCGATCTTAATCTCCTTCTCAGAAGCAAATAAATTTGGTGAAATGATCAAAGCGGATAAAATTGAAATAAAAATAGTAAGCATCCATTTTTTACTGCTCATCATGGGTCCCTCCTTTCAAAATATTAATATCATTTTGACTCTTATCTTCGCCTCCTTTCCTGTTTCATTTTCTATCCATTATGAGACTATTTTTACTAATTTATTTTCAGAATGTCAACCATCCAATTTTTTTTGCCCTCCCCCAGTTTTTTCAATCATTGAAGAAGGAAGCAGACGGCCTGGATGAAGCCCTCGGAAAGGCTTCATCGGCCAATACCGTTTTTGGGTTGGGCAGATGGTTTCCAATAACCGGCAGGAGTCTTCT
>Ga0068714_10002966_pt1 | contig 20779 bp, 14 predicted proteins | sample MTBNYHSulfiMetaG_FD_62988 | JGI IMG/M metagenome (GOLD analysis project Ga0068714, IMG submission 62988) | Enrichment culture microbial communities from rom New York Harbor, USA that are MTBE-degrading - MTBE-NYH (New York Harbor Sulfidogenic)... | ecosystem: Environmental > Aquatic > Marine >... | reverse complement strand
CTACGGCTGGTTTTCGATGTAAACGATTGCTGCTGCGATACGCTCGAACTGAATCTGCTGACCGACGTCGTCACTACGGATCTGGATGCCCTGTGCTGGAAAAACGGCACTCTGGGCAGAGCCCCCATCATCAGCGACTTTATGGTTAACGATGCAGCCTCCACGACGGTGGATCCCGGAGATGAGGTCGTGTTGCAATGGACCGTCGATTCCAACGCTCCGGACCTGGCTCCGTCGCCTTCGGACACGGACACGGCGGTATTCCTGGATCCCAACCCTGACGGTGTGGGCCAGTCGCCCATGCTGGGACTCACGGGTACAAAATCCGACTTTCCGTTGACCACGACGGAATACTATCTTTTGGCATTGAACCCCTGCTCCGCCGCCAAGGCCAAGGCCACGGCCAACATTCCGGGTTCGGCGAATTTACCTCCCACGGCGGTGATTTCGGTCTCCCCGTCCACGTCCGTGGCGCAGGGTACGGTTGTCACCCTCAACGGCGCCAATTCCAGCGATCCGGAAAGCGGTCCTCTTACGTATGCTTGGTCCGTAGCGTCCAATACCACCGGCATTCCGGTGTCCCTCAGCAGTAACACCGGTGTGACAACGACATTCACCGCTCCCGCCAACGGGGGCACTGTCGGCATCCGCTTGATCGTAACGGACAATATGGGCGCCATCAGTACGCCGGTTACGGCGAGTATCACCGTACAATCCGTAACACCTCCACCGCCGCCACCCACGAACAGTCCACCCACCGCCAATGCGGGACCGGACCGGACGGTGGCCTCCGGCGGCGCGGTAAGCCTGAACGGGTCCGGCTCGGATCCGGACGGCGATTCGATTACGTACCTCTGGAGCATTGTGTCCGGGGGTGGGTCCATATCCAACAGCACTCAAGCCACCGCAACGTATAACGCCCCGGTGGTCACTTCGAACTCCTCGGCCACCATTCAACTGCGGGTAACGGATAGTAAGGGGGCCTCCGGGACTGATGGGATATTCGTGGGCATTCTTGCCGCGGGCTCGCAGACCAACAATCCCCCAACGGCTGTTGCAGGACCCGATCAGACGGTATCCGCGGGTCAGCTCGTGACTCTGAACGGAACCGGCTCATCCGATCCCGACGGGGATGCCCTGGCTTATCATTGGGGACTCGTGGGCGGTCCGGTGGTAACACTGTCCAACGGGAGCGCGGCCATAACCACCTTCACGGCCCCGAACGTAACGGCTCCGGGCGCCACCATTCTTTTCGAGCTGACCGTAGCCGACACTAAGGGAGCTATCGGCAAGGATGGATTGGGTATTACCGTGCTTCCAGCTACGCCTTCTCCGCCGGCCAATCAGCCGCCCATTGCCGTGGCCGGCGCGGATCAGGTGGTACTCGAGGGAGGCGCCGTTATCCTGGATGGTTCCTTGTCCTCGGATCCCGACGGGGACAGCCTTACGTACCAGTGGCAGATCCTGGACGGCGGGGACGGCATAACGATTAACAACCCCAATTCCGCTGTGGCATGGTTCACAGCACCGTCCGTTCCGGAAGGATCGCCCGCGGACGGCATACTCCTACCCGTCCTGCTGACGGTAAGGGATCCTTCGACAGCCGGCAGCCAGGATGGTCTGGCTGTAAGGGTGTTGCCCACAAGCAACTACGCCCTAACACAAATGGACGGCATCTACAAAGACACGCCGCCCAACGGCATGACCGCCCAGGCGGCTACCATGAACGCGTACTTCCAGACGTATAAGGATGGGAGGGCGCTGGTGGTGATGACGCCGGACGCGAATACCTACTATGTGTTCGGCGATGATACGTTTGCAGACGGCATTAACAATCAGCCGGATATGACGGGATCCGGGGCTACCTTGACCTGGACAAACGAATCCAATGATCAAGCCGACGCCGTTCTTACTATTGGAGGATCGGTGAAAAGCTACACCTTCTACAAGCATTTCGAGGCTCCGGACACGGACAGCCCGATCGACGGCCTGCTCAAACAGGTTCCGCTCATAGCCGTTTACGCCCAAACCTACAACCAGCATTCTGCGATCTTTATTTTCTCGCCGGATCTGACAACGTTCTATGCCTTTCTGGACGAAGACCGGCACGACGGCATCAGCGTTACCAATGACCTCGGGAACCATGGTCACACCTTCGTGATGACGGAGATCGCTCCTTTTACCTACTCCGCCCTCATTGTTCCGGGTGACGGGGGAAGTCCAGTGAACTTCAACAACATCGGAACGATTGTGTCTTCTCCTGCGGTGGACTATCCGTGATCACACGGATCTGAATTCCGAACTCCATAAAAGGCCGGCCCCGGCTTAGTTGCCGGGGCCGGCCTTTTACAGAAAGTACGCTCCATCGGTGCGCGGCTTTGCAGCCCTGATAATATCCGTTTTCCGGGAGGGGGACATACCCTTCTGATCGTGGTTCAGGACGGATTCAGAGTATCTAGCAGGTTCCGCGCTTCCTCGTCGGTGAGATCTTTCCAAATTTCGTAAGCTTCGGCTACCGCGAAAAAAGGGAGGGTTCCTATGTGCGGAGAGATCAATTCGTCCGCGAGAGGTTCTATTCGGTGGTAAGCGGAGCGGGAAGACGTGGGCACGGCAACGATCGTCTTACCGGGCTGTTGGTGTCCTATCAGGCGGACAGCAGTGTGCATGGTCATACCGGACGCCAGGCCGTCATCCACCAGAATGACGGTGCGCCCTTTCAAATCGGGAGGGGCGGCATCCGGTCCATAGGTGCGAAGTCGTTCCCGAACACTGTGGAGCGCCTTTTCCGTCTGCGTTCGCACCTGGTCTTGGGTCAGACTTAATTGGCGGACCAACGGATCGTTCAATAACACCGATCCGTCCGAACCAACGGCCCCGAATCCCGCTTCCGTGTTCCACGGGATCTGTATTTTCCGAACGATAAGGAGAGAAAGCGGAAGTTTCAAATCCTGTGCGATGGGAACGGCTACCGCGACTCCTCCGTTCGGGATGGCCAGAACTATGGAGCCGGAGTCAATTAGGGGTCTCAGGAGTTCCGCCAGAACGTGACCTGCGTGTGTCCGGTCCTTATACTTGGGTAAGTCCACGCGCTTTCTCCATTGGGTTCTATGCGACTGAGAAAAACGGGTCCGAACAAGGGGAAAAAGGCGCCTGAATGGGCGCCGGCCGCTATCCGCCCCCGACTTCCCTGGCGATAACTTCCCGGTTGTAGGTGGCGATGATTGCGCTTTCTTCAAGTACGCCGATGACCTTCTTGGGATCGTCCGTCTTAACTACAGGTAACTGGGATATGCCCTTGATGCCCATCTTCTTGAGCACATCTTCGAGGGTTTCGTTGGGAGTAATGGTGATTACGTCTCTCGTCGCCATATCCCGAGCGATGATCAGATGTCCGAGAGCCTCCTCTTGAAGCACGGCGCGAACGTCGCGAAAAGAAATGATTCCGGCGAGCTTGTTATGCTCGTCGACGACCTGGAGATAAGAAGCATTGGTCCTTTTGAATGTCTCGATAATATCGAACAGGTGCATGTTTTCAGGAACGGCGTGCGGGTGGGTCAGTATAACGTCCTGAACCTTGAGTTTCCTCAGGATGCCGCGTTCACGGCCCATGCGCAGGTCAATGCCTCTCCTCAGAAGTTTGATGCTGTAGATATTCCCTTTCTTCAAGGTTCCGGCCAAGAGAGCGGCGGTGATACAGGAGATCATAAGGGGGAGTATGATCTGATATTGAGAGGTGAGTTCAAATAGAATAAGGATGGCTGTAATCGGGGCGTGCGTGGTTGCTGAGACAACAGCTCCCATGGCTACCAGTGCGTATGCGCCGCCCGTTGCCGTAAAATCGGGAAAAAAGGAGTGCATCAACTGGCCGAACCATCCTCCGGCCATGGCGCCTATCATAAGCGAGGGCGCGAAAATGCCTCCGGACATACCGCCCCCGATAGTGAGGGATGTAGCCACAATCTTCACAAAGATCAGCGTGAATAACATCATTGTGGTCAGCTTGTTGGTCAGGGCAAGGTCAATGGCTCCATATCCGACGCCGAAGACTTGGGGGAACACGATCAACATGCACCCTACCAGCGCGCCCCCAACGATACCTTTTAGATAAACAGGGATCGGAATCTCATCAAAGAGATCCTCGCTCTTATACAGGGTGGTAACGAAAAGAATACCCACGAGAGCGGCGATAACTCCCAATCCAAGATAGAGAGGGTATTCCCAATAACTGACCACTTCGTAATGCGGTACTATAAATGCGGGGAAATCTCCGAAGTGGTACCTTGAAATGATGGTTGCCGTCACGGAGGACAGGACAATAGGACTGAACGTTGATACCCCGAAATCCCCAAGGAGAATTTCGAGGGCGAACAAAACGCCGCCAATGGGGGCATTGAACGTGGCCGCTATTCCGGCGGCCGCTCCGCAGCCGACAAACGTTCGCCGGCGGTCCTGCGACACCCGAAGGATCTGGCCCACAGTCGAGCCCACCGACGAACCGATCATGGCAATCGGACCCTCCCTTCCAACGGATCCGCCGCCTCCGATAGAAATGGCGGAGGCCAGAATTTTGGCAAAAGCCACCCGGGCGCGTATCACGCCTCCTTTCAGCGCTATCGCCTCCATGATTTCGGGCACACCGTGGCCTTTGGACTCGCGCGCCCAGAAATGAATGAGAGGTCCTACGATGGCCCCTGCAAGGGCAGGAATGGCAATTTTGAGGTAAAAAGGAACGTCGGCCGCAAAGTCCAGAAAATCGGCGCTGTTTTGGTAAAATAGAAACTGAAAGCCGCGGATCAGATATCTGAACAATACAGCGCCATACCCAGCCAAGATACCGATAATGATCGCTAAAAGGGAGGTAAAAATGTGTTCATTCAGATGGCGATAACCGGTAAGCCGTCGCCAGGTCGTGCCTGAAAAAGCCGCCACTCCACACGTCCTTACGTCTTGTTCGCAGTATACTGGGCTGAATACGCCGCTTGGAATCCGGATCAGAATGTGAGGCCCCAAACGGTTTGGGCACAACCTAGCCATTTTTTTCAGGGACCGTCAAACGCTAATTCAAAGAACGTGAAACCAGGAATATCCCGTCCCACCCGGATCGACTCCGGAGAGGGATCGTTTCACAAGCGGTGTTGTATATATGCCTTCTTTTAGCGTGGCGTGTCGAGAACGATTTCGAAGGAGGAGTTTTGAAGCATGGAACCGCTTCCCAAGCATCCGAAGATATATGAGATCAATACCCGTAGTTGGATCAACGGATTATCGAACAATCTCGGCAGGAGAATGACTCTATCAACGGTTCCCCAAGAATGCTGGAAAAACCTGAAAGCGTTGGGCATGGATCTGGTGTGGCTCATGGGAGTGTGGCTTCCAAGCCCGGGAAGTGTTGCGATCGCACGAACTCATCCGGAACTGAAGCTGGGTTACTCTGAAGTGCTGCCCGATTGGACGCCCGAAGACGTGGTGGGTTCACCCTACGCCGTGGCCGATTATTCCCTTAATCCATTGTTGGGTACGGATGAGGATTTGATCCGTCTGCGGGAAACGCTGGGACGCGAAGGCCTGGGTTTGATCCTGGATTTTGTCCCGAATCACACGGCCCTGGATCATCCCTGGGTGGCCGGCCATCCGGAGAGATACGTTTGGTGGGAATCAGAGCTTCAATTGAACCGCTCGGAAGGCTTTCTCGTCCAATGCAGAGACGGACGTAACCGTTGGGTGGCGCACGGGCGGGATCCTTTTTTCCCCCCGTGGACCGACACGGCTCAACTGTGCGCCATTTGCTCAGAAGCCAGAACTGCGCTGGCCGGGGAGTTAATACGCCTCGCTCATTATTGCGACGGGCTGCGCTGTGACATGGCAATGCTCCCTCTGAACCAAGTCTTTTCACGGACATGGGGCGCCTGGATGGAACAAACCGGGAGATCCGCACCTGAAACCGAGTTCTGGAGGCAAGTATTGAAACCTTTGAAGGATACGTACCCCGAATTCATTCTCATAGCGGAGGCCTACTGGGGAATGGAACCGGATCTGCTGGATCTGGGCTTTGATTACGTCTACGACAAAGCGGGCTACGATCACCTTCGCAGGTCGGAGATGACGGCTTATAAGCAGGGCCTTTCGCACGAGGGCGCACGATGCAATCGCATGGTTCGATTCCTGGAAAACCATGACGAAGAGCGTATGGCTACGGCTTTTCCTTTGAAGGGGAGGAGAAGCGCCGCCGTGATCCACGCGACTTCTCCGGGGATGAAGCTGTTTCATCACGGACAGCTGGAAGGCCTGCGTAAGAAGGCGCCGGTCCAACTGGGCAGACAGCCTAACGAACCCGTGGACGGGCCGTTGCGCACCTTTTATGAGAGGCTGTTGAAGCTAACCGGAGAATCTCTCTTCCGTAAAGGCTGTTGGAGCGCCCTGTCGGTCAGGGCGGCTTTCGAAGGGGACGAAGGTTATCGTCCCATCGTAGCGTTCGCCTATGGTTGGGAGAATGCCAGAGCGGTGGTTGCGGTGAATCAAAGTCCCGAGGATGCTTCCGGTTATCTTCTATTCCCTGAGGGATATTGGCAGGATCGGTCGGAAATACGTCTGCTGGATCGTCTGAGTGAGCCGGAGGCACTGTACGTACGCGAGAGGGGAGACCTGGAAATCCGAGGGCTCTATGTGAAGCTTGAACCTTATGATTTTCATTTTTTTGAGGTTTCATCCTGAATGGGTCCGCCTTGGACTGACATCCGACCGGTTCGGGCGGGAAGGACAAAAAGCCGCCGCAAGGCCGGACGGCAAGGACCTGGTCGGACCGTTTACGTCAACGGCCGCTATAAATCTGGTACAGATGTTCCTGGACCACCTGAAGAGGGGCCATCCTCAGGAACAGATTGAGCCCCAGGATCAGGACAAGGAAGTCGTCGATTTGGGAAATCAGCGGTATGAAAAAGTCCGGCAACAGATCCGTTGGAACGATCACGTAGAGCACCGCGAAAACAGGGATGAGTTTGATTGAAAAGGGTACCCTCCGATCCTTGATCAACCGATAGGTCAGCTTCAGATATACTGGGGATAATACTCTGAGCAGTAAGAGAGGGTTGAATTTGAGGCTCACGTGAGGGTCTTCCTCCTGGGAACGTTTCCGCGCAACAATACACTGGAGCAGGCTCGCGTGAAGCGGATCCAGCCTTTTCCGATTGTTTCGATACGGAGGTCATGATGTCACGGCCATAAGCAAAATGCAATGTTGAAAAACCCGAGTTTTTCGTTCCTCCTCAATTCCAGTGTCCCGAGGCTGCAAGAAGCTCGAAGCACTCCCGGTACGGAATTAGAGCTTTGTGCGTACATGACCTGTTGTACCAATTGAAGCAGCATGGCGTCGGAATTGCCGATTGATGAAAAACGTATGAGCGAGCTCGGGTAACTATGAGAAAATCACTGATTGATGAATTCGCAAAAAGCATCCTGGTGAAGTTATCTAGTTGAAAATATAAGTAAAAATAGTATTTAAGGGTTGACTTTTCTTTTGGTCCTTGTATAAAAGTACTTTACATGATCCGGATCACGCAACGTCCTTACATGACTTTTTCTGCGACCGGAGTTGAGGCCGTTCCGATTCTGCGGGGTCTGAGCCGCATTCAAAGTGGTCCCCCCTTTCACCGCGACTGTGGCGAACTTGCTTGTGCGCTTTTGATACCGACGCTTAAGGTGCGAGGGTCACGTCCATGAAGCATCCTTACATTAAGACCGTACTGCCCGGACCGAAGGCCGCGGCTCTGATCCACACGGATCGAAAAGTGGTTTCACCTTCCTACACACGCGTTTATCCGTTGGTTGCGGAACGAGGCGAGGGCCTCTGGTTGCGGGACGTGGACGGTAATACGTTCCTCGATTTCACTGCGGGCATTGCCGTTTGCGCTACCGGGCACTGTCATCCTGAAGTGGTTCGAGCCATAAAGGAACAAGCGGATCGGTTGCTGCACATGTCCGGTACGGATTTCTATTATCCACCTCAAATTGAACTGGCTGAAGTCCTGGATCGATTAGCGCCTTGGCCGGACAAGGGATGCAAAGTCTACTACGGAAATTCGGGAGCTGAAGCCGTAGAAGCGGCCTTCAAGCTTGCACGCTGGCACACGCGTCGCGAACTGAATATCTCTTTTTTCGGTGCGTTCCACGGCAGAACCATGGGAGCCCTTTCTCTGACGGCCAGCAAGGCCGTTCAAAGAAAGCACTACTACCCCATGGTGCCGGGCATCACGCATATCCCTTATCCCTACTGTTACAGGTGTCCGTATCATCTGACGCACCCGACGTGCGACATCGCCTGCGTCGCCTGGCTCGAGGACACACTGTTCAAGACCATTCTTCCGCCTGAAGAGGTGGCGGCCATATTCGTCGAGCCGATACAGGGGGAGGGGGGATACATCGTTCCACCCCGCGAGTTCCACCGGAAGCTGCATCAGGTGGCCGCAAACTACGGTATCCTGTATGTGACCGACGAGGTGCAGACCGGGATGGGACGCACCGGAAAAATGTTCGCCATGGAGCATTTCGGAGCAACTCCGGACATGATCGCCATAGCAAAGGGTGTGGCTTCCGGAATGCCCCTGGGCGCCATGTTGGCCCGATCGGATATCATGGACTGGGAAGCGGGGTCCCACGCCTCTACGTTCGGAGGTAATCCGGTTTCCTGCGCCGCCGCCATGGCGACCATCCGTTTACTCGAAAACGGTCTCATGGCCAATGCCACGACCATGGGCGAGCGACTCATGAACGGCCTGCGAGAAATCCAAAAAACCGTTGAGTGTGTGGGTGATGTGCGGGGTATGGGACTTATGGTCGGCGTAGAACTCGTGAAGGATCGCGTTGACAAGGAACGGGCGGTCGAGTGGCGCAACGATGTGATTCAGGCGGCCTTTCGAAAAGGACTGCTTCTTCTGGGCTGCGGAGAAAACAGCATTCGCTTTTGTCCGGCTCTCACGGTCAATTCGGAAGAGATCGACGTGTGCCTGTCTATCTTTGACGAGGCGCTCCATGCTGTGGTTGACTGAAAACGGCACAAACCATCAGGGGAAACAGGATGAAAGGATTGTTTGACGGGTTGGGGTTGTCCGAGCTGGTCTCCGGAGTCGGCACCGGAAGCTGGTTGCAAGGGAGTGGCCCCGCCCTTGAGTCGGTTTGTCCGATCGACGGCCAAGCCATGGGCCTTGTGCGGCAGGCATCTGAAGCGGATTATGAAAGCGTGGTAAAAGCGGCTCAGGAAGCGTTCGAATACTGGAAAAACGTGCCCGCGCCCAAGCGCGGCGATATCGTTCGACAGATCGGGGAGCTTTTTAGAAATCGAAAGTCCGATTTGGGAGCGCTCGTCAGTTTGGAGGTGGGTAAGATCCGGGCGGAAGGCGACGGGGAAGTTCAGGAAATGGTAGATATATGTGACTTCTCCGTGGGTCAATCGCGGATGTTGTACGGACTCACCATGCACAGCGAACGTCCAGGACATCGAATGTACGAACAATGGCATCCGCTGGGTCCTGTCGGAGTTATTACGGCCTTCAACTTTCCGGTGGCCGTGTGGGCCTGGAATGCGATGATTGCCTTGGCCGCCGGAAATACGATCATCTGGAAACCTTCCAGCAAAGCGCCCTTATGTGCCGTAGCGGTAATGAACGTTGCCGCCGAGGTTTTCAAGAAGAACGGCTTACCGGACGGCATACTGAACCTGATCATCGGTCCTCGCGATACCATAGGAGAACGTCTGATATCGGACCGGCGTATCCCATTGATTTCAGCCACGGGAAGCGTTCGAATGGGCCGGTACATTGCGCGGGAAGTAGCTTCTCGTCTGGGAAAAACCATACTCGAGCTCGGAGGGAACAACGCGGTTATCGTGACTCCGAGCGCGGACCTGGATCTGACCGTGCGCGCCGTGCTGTTCGGAGCAGTGGGTACGGCGGGACAGCGGTGTACCACCATAAGAAGGGCCATCGTACACAAAGAGGTATTCGAGGCGTTCTCGAAAGCCCTCGAACATGCCTACCGACAGGTTCCTATCGGGAATCCGCTGGACGAAGGCATCCTCATGGGGCCGCTGATCGACCGTGAAGCTCTGGTCGCCATGCAAAACGCCATTGGGACGATCAAACGCCAGGGGGGACGAGTGCTGTATGGGGGAGAGGAATTGAGCGGCGACGGCTACAAGGGCGGAGCCTATGTCACTCCCTGCATTTGCGAGGCCGGACCGGATCTCCCGATCTTGAAGGAAGAAGTGTTCGCGCCGATTTTGTATCTCATTCCGTACGAAACCTTGGAAGAGGCCATTCAAATTCATAATAACGTGCCCCAGGGCCTGTCTTCAGGCATATTCACCAATGATCTCAGAGAATCCGAACGGTTCCTGAGCCACGTTGGAAGCGACTGCGGTATCGCCAACGTGAACGTGGGTACTTCCGGTGCTGAGATCGGCGGCGCCTTCGGTGGTGAGAAAGATACCGGCGGGGGACGGGAAGCGGGTTCGGACGCCTGGAAAGCCTACATGCGCCGACAAACCAACACGATCAACTGGTCCGGAGAATTGCCGCTGGCTCAGGGCATACGATTCGAGGTTTCGTGACGTTATGGGGCTCAGGTTCATAGACGGGAACGAAGCCATTGTTCTGGGTGCGTTGTATGCGGGCTGTCGGTTTTTTTCGGGGTATCCCATCACTCCGGCAAGCTCGATACTTGAGGGGATGGTGGAGGCGCTTCCCCCTTTGGGAGGGATTGCCGTCCAGGGGGAAGACGAGATCGCTTCCATCGGATACTGTCTGGGCGCCTCGATGGCGGGAATGAAGGCCATGACGGCCACATCGGGCCCGGGCATCAGTTTGTACAGCGAGAACATCTCGTTTGCTTTAGGCAGTGAAATTCCCATTGTGATCGTTAATGTGATGAGGCAGGGACCTTCTACGGGATCGGCAACCAGGGCTGCAGACGGCGATATTCAATTCATGCGCTGGGGACAAAGCGGTGGTCTGCCGGTCGTTGTTTTGGCTCCCACGGATGCGTACGATTGTTTTACTTTAACCGTCCACGCATTTAACCTCGCGGAACGATTTCGATGCCCGGTTTTTTTGGCGTCCAACAAGGAAATCGGCCTGACCCGGGAAACCGTTCAAATGGATGATCTGGAAAGACCCGAGGTGCTGAATAGAACCCGCCACACGTCCGGCGACTTCTTGCCGTTCGCAGTCCATGCCGGCCGGGATGTACCGGATTTCCTACCGATAGGGGGCGCCATACCGGTCCGCCAGACATCCTCGACTCACGGGAAAGACGGTTACATAACGGTGGACCCGGAAGAGATTCAGGCCTCGATGGAGCGACTCAAGAGAAAAGTAGAATCCCAGGTAGATACCTTCACATTTTTCGATCTGGAGCAGCGGGAACGCTCGAGGACGCTGGTCGTGGCTTATGGCGCTACGAGCCGGGCCGCTCGCGCAGCCTGCCGACATCTGAACGATCGAGGAATTCCCGTTTCGCTTCTCGTACTCAAAACGATCTGGCCCGTGCCGGAACGGTTGATTTCTCGAACGGCGAAGGAAAACGAAGGTCGGATTCTCGTCATAGAAATGAATTTGGGCCAATATGTATCTGAAATACAAAGGATATTGTGCGACAGGAAGGTGGATTTTTTCGGGAAAATGTGCGGTCGGTTGATTTCACCTGACGAGATTGTACGGGAAATATTGGATGGATAGTCTGATCAATCAAAGCCGGCCACCCATGTTCTGTCCGGGTTGCTCCCATGACCGGAGCGTTCGGGCTCTGGACAGGGTCCTGGAGAATCTTCATGCAGGGTCGGCTGATGTGGTTATTGTGACCGACATAGGGTGTTCGGGCCTTTTCGATGTGTTCTTCAGTACCCATGCATTTCACGGCCTGCACGGAAGAGCCCTCACGTATGCCGCGGGCATCAAGCTCGCTCAACCCCGTCTAAAAGTGGTGGTCACCATGGGAGACGGGGGATTGGGCATTGGAGGCGCACACCTGCTGGCAGCCTGCCGCCGGAATCTGGATTTGACGCTTCTGGTACTGAACAATTTTAATTTCGGCATGACCGGTGGGCAATTTTCCTGCACCACACCTTCGGACGCCCGCGTCACTCCGGGATTCTTGAACTGTTTCGAACGCCCCATGGACGTCGGTTCCGTAGCAGCAGCGGCGGGAGCGCCCTTTGTTACGAGATGTTCCGTACACGAGAAAGACCTGACCGATAAGATCCAAGCGGCTATTGAGTTTGAAGGATTTTCTCTGGTGGACATATGGGGCGGCTGTCCCGGACGATACATGAAGCGTAATCCCGCTTCGCCCGAATACCTCGAAGCCCGGTTGAGAGAACTTCCGCTCCTCGATGGCCCGGCGCCCAATAATTTCAGGCAGGAATACGGACGGCGTTACCGCGAATATAGCGGTTCAGCCGAGTTTATCTTGGACACTCGAGGGATTGAACCGAGAGCCGTCCGTCCGTTTTCGGGTCGTCGAGAACTGGTGTTTCTGGGGGCGGCGGGGGAACGAATTCAGTCCGCCGGGGCATTATTGGCTTCAGCGGCCATGCACGCGGGCCTTCATGCGGCCCAGAAGAATGAATTCAACATTACGGTTTTGCGCGGGCCATCCATTTCGGAAGTGATCCTTTCCACGGAAGCTATTGACTACACGGGCATAGAGCGTCCCGATGTCGTGGCGATCCTGGCTACGGAAGGTTTAGACCGAAGAAAAGATCTTATCGAAAGGATCTCCCCGCTATGTCTAGTGATCAGGGACACGAGTGTGGATATGGGCGTGCACGGGGAAAAGGGTCACGTCTTGGATGTGAACTTTAAAGCCCATGGCATCAAGAAAGCAGAAAAGGCCTTGTCGGCATTGTTTCTGCTGGCCCGGCTGGGAGAAATCGTAACGCACGAGATGCTGGAGCCGGCGCTTTCGTTGGCTTACAGCGGCGTCCGACTCGAGAGTGCTATAGATCTTCGGGACCGAACCGCCGATATCCCACTACAGTGAAATCGATGATGGCTGTTGCTGTCGGCTTTCCGGCGATTGCCGCAGCAGCCGTTCGATTCTCTCGGCTACTGCGTCGGGCGTGAATTCTTCAACCAGACAAAAAGCCGCTCGACCCATGGCCCGCTCCTTGGTCGGATCGTTGAGTATTTCCATGATAGCGCGAGCCAGATCGTCCGGCGCATTTGCCGGGACCACAATCCCGGATCGATATTTTTCGACCCAATGGGAAATGCCGGAGTTACGGGTGACTACACTGGGAGTAAGAACGGATCCGGCCTCGGGAACGACCATGTTCAACATATCGATGTAGGACGCGACTACGTTGATATCGGCGCCGGCAAGCAACCATCGCACGTCTTGACTGGGAAAGTGACCGATAAAGGTGATTTTGTCGGCCATGCCGAGATCCGTTGACAGGCGTTGAAGATAATCGCCGTATTCCCCTAGTCCGGAAACATGACGTGACTTTCCTGCAATGAAGAATCGTATGTTCTCTCCATACCCATGTCGAACCCGGGCGGCCGCCTTGATAAACACGTCAAGACCCTTGACCGGATCCAGGCGGCAAGCGGTCATGATCAACCTGTTTTCCGAAAAAGAAAAACGCTCCCTCAGTTCGGACTGTAGCCTCTGTTTTTTTTGAAGAAGTTCGGACACTGAAGACGACGGCCTGTATCCCAAGTTTACGGGCACGACTTCTATCCCGGGGACTTCACCTGACTGTTTCAAGATCCGATCGGCGGCCATGTAGGAATTGGCGCGTATGATCGTGGCGCTTCGGAACGCCTTTTGTATGCACTTGAGAACGAAACGGGACCGCTGTCTTTTGTGCGGATACTCAGCAGTATCCAATCCCCAATGAGAATGGAGCGAAAGCATCCATTTGGAGGGATATCGCCGGGCCGCCAGCGCCATGAGGAATCCATAAGGGTACGGATCGTCCACCATGTGTATGTCCACATCCCTATGAGTACGCAGAAAACGAGTCAACGACCACAGATCGGAAACGAGCTTTCTTTCTTCTGCGGCCGGCTTGAGCGCTTTGTCCAGAAAGTATAACGCAGGGAAACGCCTCTCCCTAGGTATTCCATAGGTATGGATCCCGTTTTCGGAACCGATATGGACACCGCGCCGGAGATCCGGTTTTGGAGAAAACACGGTCAGGCGATGACCCCTACGGACAAACGCTTCCGCGAAGGCTCTTTGGACACCGGTTTCCTCAGCATCGGCCCAGAAATTTCCGGTGATATAACTTAGGTTCATAGGCTTTGAAGATTTATCGTTCAGTGTCTGTCTTTGCAACTCGTGTCCGGACAATGGAATCCTTTCGAGCAGAGGACCTCCACGTACAGATCCTGGAGGCGATTTGTATGATCGGAGGTTGAAAACAGCTTCTCTATGTGTTTTCCGGCATGGTCCACCATGGCTCGTGTGCGATCCGGTTGCTCCAATATCGATTCCACTGCTTCGCGAATCGCTTGGGGCTGTCCTGCCGGGATCAGAACGCCCGTCTTGCCGTCAATGATCAATTCACTCACGCCGCCCACATCCGTACCCACCACGGGAACACCGGCGGCCATAGCCTCCCCGATCACCAGCGGCAAGCCCTCCCAGAGCGATGGTAGAACGAACACGTCCATGGCGCTCAGCAGTTCAGGAACCTGATCGCTGGTACCGGTGAAAACAACCCGTTGTTCGATGCCCAAATCACGGGCTTTTTCCATTAATCGTTGCTTCAGGGGGCCGTCTCCAACCAGCAAAAGTCGGAGATTGGGGTAAGTTTCGGACATCGAATGCGCGGCTTCGAGCAAAAATTCGTGGCCTTTTTGCTTTGCCAATCGGGCCACCCACCCGATAACGATGTCTGAATCATGGATGCCGTATGCTCCCCGAACGGCTTGCCGGTCGTGGGGCTCTTGAAACGCTTTAAAATCGATGGTGTTGTACAAAACTTGTATCTTATCCGGAGGCAACCCGTCGAAATGTATCAGATCGTTCTTCACGGACTTGGACACGGCAATGATCCGGTCGGAAATGTGCCCCAACAGGCGATTGGTCAGATGAATTCTCGGACGGCGGCGTACATACACGTTGTGAAACGTGGCTACTATACAAGGGATTCCGGATCGCCAGGCGGCCAGCCGTCCGTACCTGCCTCCGTCGTAAAGATGTGTGTGCACCACCTGGATCCGCTCTCGCAACATGAGGTTCTTTAGAATACGAATCATTTCCAGATCGAATCGCTTGTGTTTCATTCGATCCAGAGCCACTACGGGAACTCCCGAAGCTTCGATCCGCTCGCCCATGGGACCCTTCTCGCTGAGGCAACAAACCATGGGTTGGAATCGGCGCATATCCATCCCCTGTAGTTCGGAATAAAGCAGCTTTTCCGCACCTCCTACCGGCAAGGCGGCGAACACGTACATGACCCGAATTCGATTCGGTTCGTTAGAATCCGATGGTTCATTCCAATCTACCTCGGGCGCCTCTGCGGGAAGGGAGCGGGGCGGCAGCAGAGCATAAGACACACCCAGGAATAACCAGAACAAGTTCAACGGGATATCCACAAACAGATCGTCGGCAAGATGCCTGAAAAAAAAGCTGACCGTCATGACGAACACGGCGTAATGAAAGTACCCGGCAAAGGCGCTTCTTTCCTGGGAGATCGGCTTGGGCCACCATGTCCGGAGGATTCGATAGATCATAAAAAGCAATGCCGCGAGGCCCAGGATGCCCATCTGGAGAAGAACGTTCAGATAAAGATTGTGGGCATGCCACATGGTTATCAGATACTTGTCGACGAATTCCGGATATGTCATCCCGAATGAGTGCCTACCGAAGCCGATTCCTTTGAATGGGTGCTGCGCGATGTTTTCCAGGGAAAAGGTGTACAGAATCATGCGTGCGTGGGTGGAACTCTTCACCGTAGACACATTTAGGTCGTGGCGCCAGAATTGTTTCGGCACGGCCAAAGTTATAGCTATGACACCCAAGCTGATCAGCAGCAGGACTCTTTTTCGTGGGAACATTACGAAAGCGATGAGGATCAATTGAAGCAAAAACACAATCCAGACCCATCGCACGTGCGTAATATATACGGAGAAGCCCAGAATTCCCGCGCCCAGCAGCGAAGGCAGAATGGTGTACCATCGCCTCTTCATAAGCGGCATCATAAGAAAGAAAGGTGAAATCATGATGAGTATAGTGCCGTAATACTGGAAATCATGGAAAAGGGATTTGGCCCGGTAAGGCACCACATTGACGAGGGACCCGTCGTGCCTGAAGAAGTCGAATATTCCGTACGCCATCACGGCAATTCCCATTCCTACCAGAACCCAACACACGGGAATCACATCTCGTTCAGATCGGAGGCTGTTCACGAGCAGATAGAAGAGCAAAACGTTTCGAAAGATTTCTCCGCGAATCTCCACGAAGGAATAGACAGGATCCGTAGCGGACAGAAGCGAGAGCAGAGCCGCCAGTGTGTAAAGCAACAGGGGAACATCCAGGGGTGTCGAGCGAACCGGCAGGGTACGTCTTTTCACATATTCTACAATCAGCAGGACTCCGAGTCCTCCCATACACAGGTCTCTCAGGAATGTCATGTCGATCAGTAACGTCACAATCAACGCGGAAGTGAAAAACACCCTTCCAACGGACAGAGCTGAATTAAAGCCGGCCGCGCGGTCGGATATATCCTTGCTCAAGGGAACTCTCCGTGAGAATTCTGTGAGGGGTTTCTAAGTGTCTGGAGCGGACCCGTTAGGAGACAGGCTTAGCTTGGTCAATGAGCATAATCGGGATGTCCTCTTTGATCTCATAAAGGAGCTTACACGTTGGGCAAAGCAACCCGGTTCCCGATTCCGTCAAAGTCACCGGTCCCTTGCACTTGGGGCATGCTAGGATCTCAAGCAATTCTTGTCGGATAGCCATGATATGTCCTTTTATACGTTAAAATGTCCGAATCCGTAGTCTGTTGTCTTCATAGGTTGCGAAATGTTCAGGTGCAAGAAACCGCGCATTTGCGTCTATTTTATCCGGCGCCTGCACGAGAGCGATTCAGCCTCGATACTTGACACAGACTTTCCCTCGGTATCTCGTAGCACGGATCGACTCTGAAAAACGGTGTTCAACATCGGGCAACGTCAACAATGATTCAAAATGCTGCGATACACCGCTTCCGTCTTCCCGATCATGTTGCTGAAGGTCCACTTTTCCAACGCGGTTTCGCGGGCGGTCTTCGCCATCACGGCTGCTTTGTCCGGGTGGCTGAAAATGGCATATACCGCTTCCGCCAGGCATTTTGGACTGTTTGGCGGAACCAGGACTCCGGTGCGGCCTTGGTCAATAACTTCAGCCAGTCCTCCAGCCGAGGAGGCGATCGCCGGTACGCCCGCTAGCATAGCCTGTGGGATCACCTGCGAGGTGGCCTCGTTCTGAGTGGAAGGAAGAACGAACACGTTCATGGCTCCCAGGAGTTGCGGCACGTCCTTCCTGAAACCAGTAAATATGGCCCTGGATTCGAGTCCGAGGTCACGGGTCCGGTTCACCAAGGTTTCTCTATTAGGGCCGTCGCCGACAATCATCACTTTCAAGTTGGGAATCCTCCCAAGGAGTTGTCTGGAGGCCTCCAAAAGTATTTCATGTCCTTTCCAGCTTCTAAGGATGGCAACGATTCCCAATACAAAATCATCGAGCGAAAGGCCTAACTCGCTGCGAACCGGCCCCGCGTCCGAGATCGGGCGAAACCGAAGCTCATCCACTCCGGCCGGTATGGATACAATGCGTGCTGCGTTGAACCGATTAATCTCGATCATCCGGTCTTTAATGACCTGCCCACTGGTAATTACGCGGTCCGTCAATCCCATGTACAGTAATCTGGAAAATACACTCTTGTTAATAGGCGCACAAAGATGCCGGCTACGTACGACCGGAACACCGGCCAGCCTGCCGGCCAGGGACCCATTCCAGCTATCGATCGAACTATGGGTGTGCACCAGGTCCACGTGATGCCTTTTCAGAAAACGAGCCATAAGAAAAACGGTGTGTACGTCCAGGGGGGACAGAAACGGGAATAGATGAACCGGGATACCGTGCTCCCCTGCGGCCCTCATGATGCGACTGCCCGGCTTGCATGCGATTTCCATGTGGTAGCCCTTGTCCATGAAAGCCCTACACTCAGCGATAATACGAATCTCCTGACCGCCCCAGCCACGGGACCACTCGGTGTGCAATATTTTCGCGACAGGTTTCATTGGGTGGTCAAGGTCTCCACGACGGCCCGAAATACTTGCTCGGGAGTGATGCGGTTCATGCAAGACATGTGATCGCAATTTCGCTTGAAACAGGGACGGCATTCGATATCCGAACATACGACACGATGAACCGCTCCGTAAGGCCCTGTACGTTTGGGGTCCGTGGGGCCGAACAGAGCCACTACGGGCGTCCCGACGCTCGCCGCCACGTGCATCGGACCGGTGTCCGTGCTCAGGACGAGACGACTCTTGCCGTACAGGAAGGCCAATTCCCTCAAATTGGTCCGTCCGCACAGATTTATCGCCTGTTTTTTCATTTTCGAGCGGATGGCATCTACGTAAATTCGGTCTTCAGGACCCCCTGTGAATGCCAAAGCGGCGTCCAGTTCCTCCACGAGACGGTCCGCCAGACGAGCGAAAGAAGTTTGGCTCCACAGTTTAGTATGCCACTTGGCTACGGGATTCAAGGAGATTAGTGCTTTCTTGACCGGGTTGGCTTCCCGAAGGATTTCCGATACGCGTTCTTCGTCTTCACGATGAATGGGTATGCAAAATTCAGGCTTTCCCGGATGGTATCCAAGGTGTCGAATAAAATCCAAATACCGTTCCACAGCATGAAGACGGAAATTTTCCGGCCCGATGGTTTCCGTAAGGGAGAATCCGGTGAGTTCCTTGGTGCCGCTCCAGCCGATTTTTTGTCTCCCCTTTACCCATCGGGTCCAGACGGCGCTCTTATATAGTCCCTGCAAATCCAAGACAAGATCAAACCGCTGCTCACGCAACGCCTTTGCAAAGCGCCACGCTTCCAGCAGAGCTTGTCGACGCCCGCGTCTGATATCGGAAAGCCACGATTTCCTGTAGGAGATCCATAGACGATCCAGCAGCGGATGTCCTTGCAGCATTTCGGCGGAAGCTTCTTCAACCAACCAATCTATTCGGCTGTTCGGAAGATGCTTCTTTAAAGCAGCCAAAACAGGGAGGCAATGGACCACATCGCCAACTGCACTCAGTTTGATCAGAAGGATTTTCCGGGGATCTGAGATTAACAATGACGCTCCCTCAGAGACTCAGCCTCCCTAAACACATCATCCGGTCCGATGCCCCTCATACATCGATGGTCCGTAGGACACAATTTTTTCATACAAGGGGCGCAGTCCACGTGAAGGTTGAGTGTCCGGGCTCTGAAGTTCGCCGGACCGGTTGTAATCTCGTTGGTGGGACCAAAAATGGTGATTTGCGGTTTACTTAGGGCGGCGGCCACATGCATCAGACCCGAGTCGTTACTGATGACCATGTCGGACGCGTCGATCCAACCGATGGCTTCCGAAAGAGAGGCGCGTCCACTCAGGTCCAGGACGCTGTCACCTCCAAATTCTGCTATGAACCTGCAGATGTCCTGCTCGTTTTCGCTGCCCAACAGGATCACCCATCCGTTCCATTCAGAGCAAATCTTTTGGACCAACCGACCGTAAAAGACCGGAGGCCACATTTTAGCCGAACCGTACGTGGCGCCCGGCGCAATGACCACTTTGGCGTCCATGTGCCGCTGTTTTGAAGTTGCAATGATTTCGGCCACTCGTTTCTTGGCCTGCGAATCCACCCGGATCGAAAGAGGCAGGTTGTCTGTGCGGAATCCCAGCCGATCGAGCATGCGGACATAATAGCCTGTTTGATGAACCTGCTTATCCTCGGGCCTGAGGTGAACAGGGTGTGTCAAAAGAGGGCCGCGGACGTCAGTGTCGTAACCCGCTCGCCGGGGTATGCCCGCCAAGAAAGCGATGAGAGCTGCTTCGAATGCATTTTGTAGCAAAACGGCAAGATCATACCCTTCGGCTTTCAAACGAGCGGACAACGCCAACTTGCCTCTGATTCCGTTGTGCCGTTCGTTCCGATCGTAGATGACCACCCGGTCCACATCAGGATGGTGAAGAAAAATATCCTTTACCCAGGGTACGACAAGTAGATCGATTCGGGCGTGGGGAAGGTTGCGGCGTATTTGAGCCAGAGCGGGTGTGGTCATCACCGCGTCTCCCACCCAATTCGCACCTCGAACCAGAACGCGTTCTATGTTTGCCGTTTGTTTCAACACATTTAGATCGATCGCCGAGGCCATGGACTCCAAGGCTTCTGAGCCCAGCGGTCGTGCATCCATAACCATTGTCCGGGATTCTTTCGAATCATTTGCTCGATGGTCCGGGTGAATAGAGCCGTATTGTCTTCGACGTCCCTGGTTTTGTCTCCGGATCGGTGTAATTTCAACTCCGGCCAAATAGAAATGAGGTGCCTGCCCGACGGTAATCGGTTGTCGTATGCCGGAATGACCGCACAATCGGTGACTAAGGCCAGAAAAGCAATACTTCGATTTGTGCATGCTCGCCGGCCGAAAAACGGAACGAATACGCCTTCGCGGTGCGACGTGTTCTGATCCAGCAGTACACCGACGTTGTTTCCTTTTTTCAGGGCGTTGAGAACGGATCTGATCGAGCCGTCCTTGG
>Ga0068714_10002965_pt1 | contig 20785 bp, 19 predicted proteins | sample MTBNYHSulfiMetaG_FD_62988 | JGI IMG/M metagenome (GOLD analysis project Ga0068714, IMG submission 62988) | Enrichment culture microbial communities from rom New York Harbor, USA that are MTBE-degrading - MTBE-NYH (New York Harbor Sulfidogenic)... | ecosystem: Environmental > Aquatic > Marine >... | reverse complement strand
TTTTTTATTGATTTTGCAACGGCAATAACGGGTTATACCAGAGGAGGACCGGCAAAGGCTGCTGTTGTTTCAAGCGGAATGATGGGTACCATTTCCGGAAGTTCAACTGCTAACACCGTTACGACCGGTAGCTTTACGATTCCCCTGATGAAAAGTATAGGGTATAGTCCGGTCTTTGCCGGAGCTGTTGAACCGGTTGCCTCAACTGGTGGACAAATCATGCCTCCCATCATGGGCGCAGCTGCCTTTATAATGGCTGAATTTCTTGGAGTTCCGTACATAGAAGTAGCAAAAGCTGCTATATTGCCTGCTGCTTTCTATTACTTAGCTCTTTTTATGGCGGTTGATTTCAGGGCTGCCAGGATCGGACTGGTAGGGCTGAAAAGAGAACAATTACCCAGTTTGGTGAAAACTTTAAAAATCGGATGGATATTACTGGCTCCTATATTCATTTTGATTTATCTGTTAATCAATGGCTACTCTCCTCAAAAATCAGTGGTTGCCAGTATTGTTGTTTTATTGGTTATTAGTATGTTTAATGCCAAAACCAGGATGACTCCCAAAAAATTAATAGAAGCAATAACAGATGCAGGAATGGCTGCCACAACCGTTGCTGTCGCCTGTGCAGCTGCCGGTATTATTGTCGGGATTACCACTATGTCCGGATTAGGTTTGAAGTTTACCGGGATTGTTTTTAATTTATCGAGAGGAATTTTACCTATTGCTTTATTTTTAGCTTCCATATCTTCCCTGGTTCTCGGAATGGGGGTTCCCACAACGGCAAATTATGTAATTATGGCTACTTTGATCGCACCGGCATTAATCAGGCTTATGGCCGAAAATTCGCCATTGATTCTTCCCCATCTATTTGTCTTCTACTATGGAATTCTGGCTGATATCACTCCACCGGTCATGCTGGCCGTCTTTGCCGGGGCAGCCATTGCCAGAGCTCCGGCTTTTAAGGTAGGTGTAGAATCAATGAAGTTAGCCCTGCCTGGATATATACTTCCCTTTATGTTTATTTTTCACCCCGAAATTATTGCCTGGAATTTTATGCCGGATTTAAATGTAGGGAGGCTAATATACGGTATCCTGATGGCATTGTGTATGTCATTAGGTTTTGCCGGAGCAACGCAAGGCTATTTTTTACGGAGAACTACTTTAGTTGAGAGGATACTCCTTTTTATCGGTGCATTCTGTGTCATACCATCTCAATTATTCATTAATTTAACAGGTGTTGGTGTAATTGCTATTGTTCTTATCTTACAAGCCCTGACCAAACCAAAGGAAATAAATGTTACAAAATAAAGTTGACAAATTCCAGGGATATGGTATTCTATAAAGGGTTAATCCATTAGTCAATTAGTCCAATAGTCCAATTTTTAAAGTAAGGTTTACAGATGGATTTTGAGATTGACAAAAATAGTAAAATACCGCTATATCTGCAAATCAAAGAACAGCTGAAAGAATTATTAATACAAGGTAAACTAAAAAAAACTACACAATTACCTACCGAAAGAGATCTATCAATTAGACTTGGTGTAAGTCGAAATACAGTGAGTATGGCCTACAAAGAACTTGTCCAGGAAAAAATTATTTCATCTACTTCCGGGAAAGGTACTTTTATTATTGCAGATGAATATCAACCTAAATCTATGCTTTTTAAACAAAATAGCTCCACCCTGGTTAAACATATCGACTTAGCCATCCAAAAAGCTTTAGACTTAAATATTCAGGTTGAAGATTTTATGTATCTTGTGAATCAACGTTTAGAAGGGAAAAAACATCTGCTAAATGATGTCACCATTGCTTTTATTGAGTGTAATCAAGAGCAATTATATTATTTTTCAAAAAAATTGGAATTAGGCACAGGTATTCATATTATTCCCATTTTAGTCGATGAAATGGTTCATCAACCTGAAAAATTTATCAGTAAAATAAAATCCGTGGATTTAATTGTGACGACTTTTTTTCATCTTCAGGAAGTGCAGGAATTTCTAAAAGATGAAGAAAAAAATATTATTGCTATTGCACTTGACCCACAAATTGAAACCATGGTCAATATTGCGCGGGCTACCTCTCCGGTGATGAAAATCGGATTAGTCTGTTTAACACAAAAATTTGCAGAACGTGTTTTCAAGTCAATTAAACATTCCGGTATAAAATATAAAAATATTAACTATACCACAACACATGATAACAAAAAATTGAAAGAATTTATCACACAACGTGATATTCTTATTGTGTCTCCGGGAAGAAGAAAAGAAGTCCAGGAATTAATTTCAAAATCAACTCCTTTAATTGAATTTATGTATATACCTGATAAAGGATCTATTGAGAATTTAAAAAAGACTATCTTTGATATTAAAAAAAGAGAGGCGAGATAATGGTACAACAAAAAGATAATATGAAAACCTATTTGAATGAAGAAACCAGAATAACTGTTAAAGAAGATTGGTGTAAGGCATGTGGTATTTGTATTTACTATTGCCCTAAAAAAGTGCTGGTGGCAAATGAGAAAGGCCACCCCGTTGCTAAGAATATTGATGACTGCATTCAGTGTATGCTATGTGAATTACGATGCCCGGATTTTGCCATTAATGTAGAAAAAAGAGAAAAGGTTGGTATTCATAATATGAAAGACGGAAGTTTGGAGGATTAACTATGAGTGATGAGAAACAGAATATAAAGATTTTGCAGGGCAATGAAGCCTGCGTAGAAGGAGCTCTCTTAGCAGGTGTCCGGTTCTTTGCCGGCTATCCGATTACTCCTGCTTCAGAAATAGCTGAAGGGATGGCTCGAAGATTACCTAAAATTAATGGAAAGTTTATGCAAATGGAAGATGAAATTGCCAGTATGGCAGCAATAATAGGAGCGTCATTAACCGGGCTAAAGGCAATGACTGCCAGTTCAGGTCCGGGAATTTGCTTAAAACAGGAGAATATCGGATTTGCCGCAATTAGTGAAATACCGTGTGTAATAGTGAATGCCCAGCGTGGCGGCCCCAGTACCGGATTACCGACCAAACCATCACAGGGCGATGTCATGCAGGCACGCTGGGGTACACATGGAGATCATCCCATGATTGCGCTTGCCCCCTCTGACGTAAGTGAAATCCTGGAAATGTCCGTTAAAGCTGTTAATTTTAGTGAGAAATATCGTACTCCGGTAATGCTATTACTGGACGAAGTTATCGCCCATATGCGTGAAAAGGTAACTATTCCTTCAATTGAGGATTTAGAAATTATAGATAGAAAGAAACCTTCTGGAACAAAGGAAGAATTTCTACCTTTTAAGGCAGATGAAGATATGGTGCCTCCCATGGCTGATTTTGGCAGCGGATACAGATATCATGTAACCGGCCTGGTACATAATGAAAAAGGTTATCCGACCTCCGAAGCAAAGGAAGTCGATCAATTTTTAAGAAGATTAACAAATAAAGTGGAATTGAATAAAAGAGATATCATTATTAAAGATGAATATTCTCTGGATGATGCCAGTATAGCCATTGTTGCTTATGGCTCAGTTGCCCGGGCGGCACAGAGAACAGTTAAATTAGCAAGAAAAAAAGGGATTAAGGCAGGATTGCTGAAATTAATAACCTTATGGCCGTTTGATGACGATTTAATTAACCGGTTAGCAGATCAGGTAGACTTGATGATTGTCCCGGAAATGAATTTAGGGCAAATGGTGAGAGAAGTTCAAAGAGCGGCGGAAGGGAAATGCCGGGTTATCCCTTATGGTCGGATTGACGGAGATTTGATTAACCCTGTTGAAATCCTTGAAAAAATTGAGGAGGAGATGAGTCAATGAAGGATATTATCGAACAATATATCAGAAAAGAAATGTTTCCTCATATCTGGTGTCCGGGATGTGGCAATGGAATAGTCTTAGGTGCCTTGATTCGGGCAATTCATAGTTTGAATTGGAAGAAAGATGAAATTGCGATGGTCTCGGGAATTGGTTGTTCCAGCAGAATTACCGGATATGTTGATTTTAATACCATGAATACAACACACGGGCGGGCATTGGCTTTTGCAACAGGTATCAAAATGGCCAATCCTGAATTAAAAGTCATTGCGGTAATGGGTGATGGTGACTGTACTGCTATCGGAGGCAATCATTTTATTCATACGGCACGTCGGAATATAGATATCACTGCCATTATTATTAATAATATGATCTATGGAATGACCGGAGGACAGTATTCTCCGATGACCCCTACTGGTAAATATGGCTCTACCGCACCTTATGGAAATATCGATCAGAATTTTGATATATCAGCTTTAGCTGCGAGTGCAGGAGCATCATATGTAGCCAGAAGCAGTATTTTCAATGTAAACCAAAGTATCAAGTTAATGAAAAATGCTTTACTTAAAAAAGGTTTTTCGGTGGTTGAAATGATTTCAGATTGTCCTATATCCTATGGAAAAATGAACCAGCTGAGGACACCTGTTAAAATGCTGGAGTGGATTAAAAGTACAATGGTACCCAGAAAATCCTGGGAAAAGTTGTCTGATGAGGAAAAGAAAGACAAAATGCCCACCGGTGAATTCTTGGATATTAACATACCGGAATATACCGAAAAATATCAGCAAATCTGTGCTATTGCTCAACAAGAAGGAGGGAGAAATGAATAAGGAGAGAAAAGAAGTTTGCCTGAGTGGATCAGGTGGACAGGGATTGATTTTAGCCGGTATTATTCTGGCAGAAGCTGCTGGTATTTACGATGGATTTGAAGTAGTACAGACACAATCCTATGGACCGGAAGCCAGAGGGGGAGCCAGCAGATCGGAAATCATTATCAGCAAAGAAAAAATAGATTATCCTAAAGTATTAAAATCAGACATATTGTTAGCTTTAACCCAAAAAGCCTGTGATAAATATATTAAAAATGTAAGCGAGGATGGAATGTTGTTGGCTGATTCAACAGACGTATTAAAAATACCAGCTTTTACAGGAAATATTTATCAGTATCCCATCACAGAAGATGCCATTAAGGTCATAGGCAATCAATTAGTAACTAATATTATTTCTTTGGGTATTATTGTTCAGTTAACTGACATTGTTTCCAAGGATGCAATTAAAAAGGCATTAATTGCCAGAATTCCGGCAAGAGTGAAAGAGCTAAATATGAAAGCTTTGGAACATGGCTTTAAAATTGGTGAAAAATTGTAAGAAGTATATAAAAATTTTATAGGAAGGTTTAAAAAAGAATGAAGGTATTAGTAGTGAATAGCGGAAGTTCTTCTATCAAGTATCGACTTTTTGATATGACTGACCAATCTTTGTTAGCCAAAGGATTAGTAGAGAGAATCGGAATCAAGGGTTCCTTAATTAATCATTATCCAACAGGAAAGGATGCAGTAAAAAAGGAAGTCAATATTCCGGATCATCGCAAGGGCATAGAATTGGTAGTAGATGCGTTGTTAAATGATGAACATGGTGTTATTAAGGATATTTCAGAGATTTCTGCGGTAGGACATCGTGTTGTTCATGGTGGTGAGAAATATTCCGGTTCAGTTTTATTAAACGAAGATGTAATGGATACCCTTAATGAATTTATTGAATTAGCGCCACTGCATAACCCACCCAATATCCTGGGTATTAAAGTTTGTCAGGAATTATTACCGGACACTCCTCAGGTAGGCGTTTTTGATACTGCCTTTCATCAGACGATTCCTGAACATGCTTATCTTTATGGAGTACCCTACCATTATTATGAAAAATACCGGGTCAGAAGGTATGGCTTCCATGGTACATCTCATCAATATGTTGCCCAAAAAGCAGCTGAAATGTTGGGAAAGGATTTGAAAGAGTTAAAGATAGTCACCTGTCATCTGGGCAATGGCTCAAGTTTAACAGCGGTCAAAGATGGTAAATCCATTGATACCAGTCTTGGTTTTGGAACAATATCGGGAGTAATTATGGGAACGCGTTGTGGAGATGTTGATCCCGCAGTGATTCCCTATCTTATGGGAAAAGAGAATCTTAGCTTCGAGGAAATGAACAATATCCTGTATAAAAAGAGCGGATTTATGGGCCTATCGGAGGGAATATCAAGCGATAAACGTGATTTGGAAGAAAAAGCCCAGGAAGGTGACCGGAAAGCCCAAAGAACGCTTAATGTCCTTCACTATGGGCTAAGAAAGTATATTGGTGCCTATGCTGCAGCCATGAATGGTTTGGATGTCATAGTTTTTACAGCCGGTATCGGTGAAAATTCACCCGGTCTCAGGAAGAAGGTTTGTGGAGAGTTAAGTTATTTTGGTATAGAGATTGATGATAATAAAAATAGTGTGCTGGGCAAAAAAGCAATTATCAGTACTGAAAATTCCAAAGTTGCAGTTCTGGTTATTCCAACCAATGAAGAATTAATGATTGCCCGTGATACTGCAGAGATATGTAATAACTTGGTATGATATTCTAAAAAAAGAGAGGAAATAGATGTTCCAGATTACTGAAAAGAAAATGCTGTACAAAGATATGTATGGTATGTGGATAAAAGCACCCGAAATTGCCAAAACGGTTCAGCCGGGTCAATTTATCATCTTGATGACTAAAGAAAAAGGTGAGAGGATTCCACTGACTGTTGCTGATTATAATAGAAACAAGGGATTAATCTATATTGTTTTCCAGGTTGTGGGGAAAACAACGGATGAATTATCTTGTTTTAACGTAGGCGATTATATATATTCATTTATTGGTCCCCTGGGTCAAAAGTCCGAAATAGATTATTACGGAACTGCAGTAGTGGTTGGTGGGGGAACCGGTATTGCCTGTATTCATCCTATTGCCCGAAACTTAAAAGAAGCCGGTAATAAGGTGATTGCAATTATCGGAGCAAGATCAAAAGATTTAATCATTATGGAAAATGAGTTGAAAAAAGTATCGGATGAGTTAATTATAACGACAGATGACGGAAGTTATGGCAGAAAAGGGTTTGTAACCGATGCTTTAAAAGAGAAACTTGATAATGATAAAACCATTAAAATAGTATGGACAATTGGCCCGCCCATTATGATGAAAGTAACCACTGCTCTAACCAAGTCTTATCCTGTTGATACTATTGTAAGCCTCAATACCGTGATGGTTGACGGAACAGGAATGTGTGGCTCCTGTCGGGTATCCATAGGCGGAGAAACAAAATTTGCCTGTACTGATGGCCCGGAATTTGACGGGCAATTAGTTGACTGGGATGAGTTCATGAATCGAATTATTCGTTATAAAACAGAAGAAAAAAAATCCTGGCATCACTATAAGAATCAAAACAAATGTCAATGTAAGGAGGAGCATCATGGCTGAGATGATGCCTATGAAAGAAAGAATGAAGCAGGAACAAGTTCCCATGAAAGAACAGCCTCCTGAGGTCAGAATTCATAATTTTAAGGAAGTTCCTTTAGGCTATACCAGAGAAGAAGCGATTCAAGAAGCCCAAAGATGTTTACAATGTAAGCAACCAAAATGCATGAGAGGTTGCCCTGCAGAAATTAATATTCCGTTGTTTATACGATATATCGTTGAAGAAGACTTCAGGAACGCCTATTTAACGATTTTAAAAACAGATGCCCTTTCTGCCGTAACAGGTAGGGTATGTCCCCAAGAGGAACAATGCCAGAAGGAATGTGTTCTAAATAGCCGCAATAAACCTATTGCTATTGGAAGATTAGAACGGTTTGTAGCAGACTGGGCCAGGGACAATAATGTTCATGGCAAAATAGATGACTATCAGAAAAAAGATTTAAAGGTAGCAGTTGTAGGGTCTGGTCCGGCAGGTCTATCCTGTGCCGCTGACCTCGCTAAGATGGGTTACCAGGTAACTTTATTTGAGGCATTGCATAAACCGGGAGGTGTCCTTGTATACGGTATTCCGGAGTTTCGGCTTCCCAAGGAAATCGTTGAGTATGAAGTCAATGAGATTGAAAAAATAGGAGTGAGTGTAATATGTAATTATGTCGTTGGTGCTACCGGGAGCGTGGATGATTTGAAGAAAGATTTTGATGCAATCTTTCTGGCCAATGGTGCCGGTGCCCCTCGCTTTATGAATATTCCCGGTGAAAATTTGAATGATGTTTATTCAGCCAATGAATTTTTAACCCGTTCTAATTTAATGAAGGCTTATCTTTTTCCTGAATACGATACTCCGATAAAGATAGGAAAAAAGGCTGCTACTATTGGTGCCGGTAATGTTGCAATGGATTCTGCCAGGACTGCTTTACGGCTTGGTGCAGAAAAATCCTATATTATTTATCGTCGATCTAGAAAAGAAGTACCAGCCAGGGCAGAAGAAGTTCATCATGCAGAAGAAGAGGGGGTTGTTTTTCACTTTTTAACCCTGCCTATTCAGGTGCTGGGAAACAAAGACGGCAGGGTAACCGGGATGGAATGTATAAAAATGAAACTGGGAGAACCCGATCAATCGGGAAGAAGAAGACCTATTCCCATTGGAGGTTCTAATTTTACTCTGGAAGTAGATATGATTATTGATGCTATCGGTACAATGGCAAATCCGATTATTGCCAGAAGCGCTAAAGGGGTGGAGGTAAATCAATGGGGTTATTTTAAAATTGATGAGACCACAAAAATGACAACCTGTAAGGGGATATTTGCCGGAGGGGATATTGTAAGAGGTTCAGCTACTGTTATATCGGCCGTAGGTGATGGTAAAGTTGCTGCCAGATCTATCAATGCCTATTTATCTTCAGGTAATAGTTTAAAAAAAGTTGTGTAAAATAAATATATTTAATAATTTGGAGGTTATTTTCAGATGTCTAAAGATGAAGAAATGAATCCTTTTGAAATTGTACAGTCACAATTTGATTCTAATGCCGAAAAGTGTGACTTAGGTCAGCCAATTCGTGATTTTTTAAGAGAAGCAGAGCGGGAAATGAGAGTTCGCATTCCGGTGGAGATGGATAACGGAACAACGAAAACTTTTACCGGTTTTCGCGTTCAGCATTCTACTGCTCGGGGTCCGGCTAAGGGCGGATTGAGATTTGCAGAAGATGAAACAATTGATATGGTTAGAGGATTAGCCATGATGATGACCTGGAAATGCGCAGTTGTAAATATTCCTTTAGGTGGAGGTAAGGGCGGTGTTATTTGTAATCCCAGAGAACTCTCTGACCGTGAAACAGAAAAACTTTGCCGTGGCTGGGTTCGAAAGGTTTATGATTTTGTAGGACCTGAAATGGATGTGCCTGCCCCGGATGTGGCTACCAATCCCCAGGATATGTTATGGATAATGGACGAATATGATACCATTGCCAGGAGCAGGAAACCGGGATTTGTAACCGGAAAAACAGTTGGCGTAGGCGGATCACTGGGAAGAACAGAAGCCACCGGGTTTGGTGCAATATATTGTGTCAGAGAAGCGCTGAAAAGAATGAATATTGATTTTAAAAATGCTACGCTTTCTATACAGGGAGCAGGTAATGTAGCATCTTATGCGGTTAGAAAATTTACTGAGTACGGCGGAAAGGTTGTTGCAATTTCCTGTTGGGATGCTAATGAAAAAAAGGCTTATACTTATAGCTGCGAAGATGGAATAAATCCTGAAGATTTATTTGCACCGGATACCCTGGATAGATTTGGCACTATTAATAAGCAAAAAGCCAAATCTTTTGGCTGGAAACAGGAAGATGCAGATGCCTGGTTGAGAAAGCCGGTAACGATATTAATGCCGGCAGCATTAGGATCAGCTGTCCATGGTGATAATGTCAATGAAATTGATTTTGATAGTGTGAAGATTTATGCCGAAGCAGCTAATACTCCCACTACACCGGCCGCAGATAAAATAATTAAAGAAAAGGGTATTTATCTTATACCGGATTTTCTATGTAATGCGGGTGGTGTAACCGTTTCCTATTTCGAGCAGGTTCAAAATAATATGAATTACTACTGGCCGAAAGATGAAGTCTTACAAAAACTGGATAAGATAATGACTGAAGCATTTAATGATGTGGCCAATCTATCCGAAAAAGAAAAATTCTATCCCAGAGATGCAGCTTATGTAATTGCCGTCAGACGGGTAGCACATGCTGTAGAAGGCAGGGGATGGGTAAGAACGAAAAAATAGAATATAGACATAGATTGATTTAATAGAGGTTAGATAAACTGATATGAAGGTAATTGCCCTGGTAGGGGGAAGTGGAACCGGTAAGAGTCATAAGGCCTTGCTGATTGCTCATAAAGAAAATATCGAATATATTATTGATGATGGCTTATTAATTAAAAAAGATAAGATATTAGCCGGGCTCTCGGCAAAAAAAGAAGCCAACAGAATTCAAGCTATTAGAAGAGCTATATTTTTAGATAAAGAGCAGGCCCGTTTTGTTAAAGAAATTATTGGATATGAGAAACCAAAGAAGATTATGGTTCTAGGCACATCAAAGGGTATGGTTGATAAAATTGTTCAGACACTGAACCTTCCACCGGTAAGCCAAACATTTCAAATTGAAGATATTTCCAGTGAGAAGGAAATACAAATTGCCAGAACCAGTCGGTCCAGACAAGGAACACATATTATACCCTTGCCGGGGATAGAGGTTCAAAGGAAATTTCCCATCAATTTGGTAGAATCTTTAGAAATCTTCTACAGAAAAAGATATGGAAACCGTAAGATTGGTGAAAGAACGGTTGTTCGGCCGCCTTTCAGCTATTTCGGTAAATTATTTATTTCTGAGAATGCCATTCTGGATATCATCTTTTTTACTATCAAAGACTTTAAGGATGTAATCAGACTTGGAAGAACGAGAATTAATATCACCGAAGAAGGTATCTTAATACAGATGAATCTTATTTTGCGATATGGTGAAAATATTCCCAATATTGTTAAAAAGATTCAAGAAAATTTGAAAAAAGAATTGGATTATATTACCGGCATCAATATAATTAAAATTGATGTGTTAGTGGAAGATCTCATTATAGAAACCGAAAAATTAAAACAAACCATGGGTTCATAATTTAAGATGTATATTTAGATGAAAAAGAAGCAGGAGGTGTGAACAGGTTGGATCACAAAGAAAAAAAAAGAATAGAAGAAGCTAAAATAAAATGGGAGAGTAAGTCATTAGAAAAGGTTTTAAACAAATTTCCGGAAAGAAAAGATAAATTTGTAACCGGTTCGAATAAGGAAGTAAAAAGGTTGTATGACCCTCTGGATTTGGAAGAATTTGATTATCTTGAAGATTCAGGTTTTCCGGGAGATTATCCTTATACCAGGGGCGTTCAACCTACCATGTATCGCGGAAGATTGTGGACTATGAGACAATACGCCGGTTTTGGAGATGCTGAGGAATCAAACAAAAGGTATAAATATTTACTGAAAAATGGACAAACCGGCTTAAGTATTGCTTTTGATTTGCCAACACAGATTGGCTACGATTCTGATCATCCCATGTCTCACGGAGAGGTAGGTAAAGTTGGAGTAGCCATTGATTCTTTAAAGGATATGGAAATATTATTTGAAGGGATACCGTTAGAAAAAGTCAGTACTTCCATGACTATTAACGCCCCGGCCGCTGTTTTGCTTGCCATGTATATAGCAGTAGCGGAAAAACAGGGTGTTCCAGCTGATAAACTGAATGGAACCATTCAGAATGATATTTTAAAAGAATATATTGCCAGGGGAACTTATATATTTCCACCATTGCCATCAATCAGGTTAATTACGGATATTTTTGACTATTGTTCTAAAGAGTTGCCCAGATGGAATACCATCAGTATCAGTGGATATCATATCAGGGAAGCGGGAGCTACTGCGATCCAGGAAATTGCCTTTACACTTGCTAATGGGATTGCCTATGTTGATGCCGCGGTAAAAAAGGGCCTGGACATTGACAAGTTTGCTCCAAGGTTATCTTTTTTCTTTAATGCACATAATGATTTATTCGAAGAGGTTGCCAAATTTAGAGCAGCTCGAAAATTATGGGCAAAGATTATGAAAGAACGTTTTGCGGTGACCAATCCAAAATCAATGATGCTTCGTTTTCATACCCAAACTGCCGGTTGCACACTCACGGCACAGCAGCCAGATAACAATATTATCAGGGTTGCCCTGCAAGCACTGGCAGCAGTGTTGGGTGGGACACAATCGCTACACACCAATTCCAGAGATGAAGCGCTTTCTTTGCCATCCCAGAAGGCGGTAATGATTGCCTTAAGAACACAGCAGGTTATTGCTCATGAAAGCGGTGTAACTGAAACGGTTGATCCTATGGCAGGTTCTTACTATGTGGAGAAAATGACCAGAGAAATCGAAAATGGGGTAATGGATTATATTGATCAAATCGAACAACTGGGCGGAGCTGCTAAGGCTATAGAAAAGGGATTTATCCAGAGAGAAATTCAAAACAGCGCTTATCAATATCAGAGAGATGTAGAAGATAAGAAAAGAATTATTGTAGGTGTCAACAAATTTCAAATAGAAGAAGAAACAATGAAGGATTTGTTGAAGGTAAACCCGGAAATAGAGAAACAACAGGTGAAAAAATTGGATGATGTAAAAAATAGTCGAAAAGAATCCGAAGTTCAAGAAAAGTTAAACCTTTTAAAAAATGCGGCAAATAGCGATCAAAATGTAATGCCGTTTATTTTAGATTGTGTCAAGAGTTATGCCACACTGGGGGAGATATGTGATCAGCTTAGAGAGGTTTTTGGTGAATACAAAGAGTCTATAAAGATTTAGTATCAAGGAAGGTGCACTATGAAAAAATCCAGGATAAGAGTATTGGTTGCTAAACCGGGCTTAGATGGGCATGATCGCGGAGCCAAGGTAATAGCTAGAGCATTACGGGATGCCGGAATGGAAGTCATTTATACCGGCTTAAGACAGACTCCGGAACAGATAGTAGAAGCTGCAGTGCAGGAAGATGTGAATGTAATAGGGCTCAGTATACTTTCCGGTGCCCATATGTATATTTTTCCCAAGATTTTTCATTTATTGGAAGAAAGAAAAATGACTGATATTTTAATTATTGCCGGTGGAATCATACCTGCTGAGGATATTACTGAATTAAAAAATATGGGTGTAAAAGAAATCTTCACCCCGGGTACGGATACCCGAGATATAGTAGAATTTATTAAGGCAAATGTTGCTTAAATTAGAGGCATTATATGAATCTAAGTGATGAAATACGGCATGGTAATAGCAGGGCTGTTGCTAAGCTAATAACCATGGTAGAAAATGATTTTCAGCAAGCACAGCCTGTTTTAAAAGAGTTGCATCCCTTTTGTGGTCAGGCTATTGTTATTGGAATAACCGGCCCACCTGGTTCGGGTAAAAGCACTATCACCGATCGATTAACCAAATATTTACGAAAAATGAATAAAAAAGTAGGTATTATTGCCATAGATCCAAGCAGTCCCTTTTCCGGTGGAGCTATACTGGGTGATCGAATAAGGATGCAGGACTTAACGACAGACAAAGGTGTTTTTATTCGCAGTGTCGGTGCTCGTGGTCATCTGGGAGGTTTGTCCCGGTCAACACAAGCAGTTGTTAAAATATTGGATGCCATGGGAAAAGATTTTATTTTTATTGAGACCGTAGGAGTAGGACAGTCAGAAATTGATGTTATTAAGGTATCAGATGTTGTTTTATTGATAGTGATGCCAGGAATGGGTGACGATATCCAGGTTATCAAAGCAGGAATAATGGAAATTGGAGATATATTTGTAGTTAACAAAGCAGATCGGGATGGAAGTGATAAATTGATTGCTGAAATAGAAATGATGCTTCATCTTAGTGAAAAAGAAGAGAAGTGGAATCCTCCTATTCTTAAAACAGTTGGCACTGAGAATATTGGTATTGATTTATTATGGAAAAATGTGGAGAAATGCATTGATTACCTGAGAACAAGCGGGGAAATGTTTCAGAGAAGAAAAAATCGGACCAGAAAAGAAATCTATGATCTCTTTCAGGAGAGTTGGCGGGAAATGTTTTTCCAGCTTATTGGAGAGGAAAGGCTGGAAAAAGAGGTAGAAAAAGTTCTGAAACAGGATGACGATCCTTATCATGCAGTAAAGAGACTCTCTGTTATTTTTAAGAAAAACCTATTTAAGGGAGGTGAGTGAAATTGTTTAAGAAGATTGATCATATTGGAGTTGCCGTAAAAAATATCGAGGACTCGCTTCATATTTTTAAGGATATTCTGGGAATGGAATACTCGGGTGAAGAAGTTGTCAATGAACAGGATGTCAAAGTGGCCTTTTTGCCTGTCGGCGAAAGTGAAATTGAATTACTGGAATCAACTTCTCCCGAAGGAAATATTGCCAAATACATTGAAAAGAAAGGAGAAGGTATCCATCATATTGCCTTTGAAGTTGAGGATTTAGGTGCCATACTTGAAGATTTACAGAAAAAAGGAGTTCGACTGATTGACAAAGAACCTCGCTATGGAGCGGGAGGTGCTCGGATTGCATTTTTGCATCCCAAAAGCACCAATGGCATTTTGGTAGAACTGTGTGAGCATAAATCTTGACTTTCATATTACAATATTTAGATAAGACAGGATTTGATTACCAGCCATAATCTTTTAGTAATTGTCTTAATAATATAATAATATAAAAGCAAAAAAAGAGAGGTGGAAAGCTGAATGGAACAATCAATTAATGATTTGATGAAAAAGTTACAGGAAAAGACAGAAAAAGTACTGGCAAGCGGGGGCAAAAAAAGAATTCAAGCACAGCATGACAAAGGGAAACTAACAGCCAGAGAAAGAATAGATTTGCTCCTTGATAAGGATAGCTTCAACGAGCTGGATCTTTTTGTGGAACACCGCTGTACGAATTTTGGCATGGAAGGAAAAGAAGTACCCGGAGAAGGTGTTATAACTGGCTATGGTACTATTGATGGACGATTGGTTTATGTTTTTGCTCAGGATTTTACAGTCATTGGTGGTTCGTTGGGAGAAATGCATGCCAAGAAAATATGTAAGGTAATGGATATGGCTATGAAGATGGGTGCTCCAGTTATAGGCATTAATGACTCCGGTGGAGCCCGTATACAGGAAGGAGTAGATTCCTTAAGTGGTTATGGACAGATATTTTATCGGAATACCATAGCTTCCGGGGTTGTACCACAAATATCGATTGTGGTTGGCCCTGCTGCGGGAGGTGCCGTCTATTCTCCTGCTATTATGGATTTTGTTTTTATGGTTAAAAAAATAGGCATTATGCATATTACCGGTCCCAGCGTTATAAAAGCCGTTACCGGTGAAGATGTTTCATCGGAAAAATTGGGTGGTGCGATGACTCATAATCAAAAGAGTGGTGTTGCCCATTTTGCAGCTGAAAATGAGCAAGAGGTATATCAATCTGTTCGAAAGATGGTTGGTTTTATCCCATCTAATAATATGGAAAATCCGCCCGTCCTGGAAACAAAGGATGATCCTAACCGAATGGAAGAAGCCCTGTTGGATATTGTACCAACTGATCCTAATAAACCATATGAAATGAAAGATGTCATAAGATATATTGTTGATGATGGCGATTTTTTCGAAGCACACCAGCACTATGCCCGAAATATCATTACCGGGTTTGCCAGGCTTAATGGTCAAAGTATTGGTATTATTGCCAACCAGCCAAAGGTACTGGCCGGATGTCTTGATATTGATGCATCTGATAAATCTGCCCGTTTTGTCCGTTTCTGTGATGCTTTCAATATCCCCATACTGACCCTGGTTGATGTACCGGGCTTTTTACCGGGAACTGCTCAGGAATACGGAGGAATTATCCGGCATGGCGCCAAGTTATTATATGCCTATTCTGAAGCAACTGTTCCCAAAGTGACAGTGGTGACCAGGAAATCCTACGGAGGTGCCTATTTGGCAATGTGTGGAAAAGATTTGGGAGCCGATCAGGTTATTGCCTGGCCTACTGCTGAAATTGCGGTAATGGGACCACAGGGTGCTGCAAATATAATTTTTAGAAAAGAAATTGAAGAGGCAAAAGATCCGGAAAAATACCGCCAGGAAAAAATTGATGATTATCGGGAAAGATTTTCCAATCCTTATGCGGCAGCCAGCAGGGGTTATGTAGATTTGGTCATTGATCCCCGGGAAACCAGACCCAGATTAATTACAGCTTATGCAATGCTCTCTACAAAGAGAGAAAGCTTGCCGGGAAAGAAACACGGAAATCTTCCGGTATAGCTCATTAATAGAATAAAATAAAAAGTTTTTTATACTGAATATTCACTATATTCACCAGGATAATTAAGGAGATATATATGTATGAAGGAATTGAAGGCGCAATCAAAATAGCAATTATTGATTTGATTCTGGTTTTTGTTATATTAGGCTTGTTAGCTTTGTTAATGGTAGGGCTAAGGGAAATTGTTAAATTAACTTCCAGGAAAGCATCAGGAATAAAAGAGGTTGCCATCCCTGAAAAAGAAAGGATTATTCCTGAACAAAAGGATAGGGTAGAAATAAGTGCTGCAGAAAAGAAAGAAGACCAGGAATTAATAGCAGTTATAACTGCTGCTGTGGTAAGTCTTATGGAGAGACCAATACACCAGGTTAAAATTATGAATATTAAGCGAGACATAATGTCCGAGGCAAGCCCATGGACTATTGCCGGGAAACAAAGCATTATGTCGAAAAGAATTTCAATGAATTCCAGAAAAAGAGGAGGATTTTAAGATAATGAAACAATATAAAATCAAGGTAGATAGCAAAGAATATATGGTAGAGGTTGAAGAAATAAGCTCAGGAAATGAGGCACCCTCTTCAGCCAGGACAGAAGTTAAAAGCCAGCCAGCGATACCAAAAGAGCAACCTGAAACACCTGAGGTGAAACAAGCAAAATCAGAGGCAAAACCTGCTGCTGCACCCATCACTGCAGAAGGAGAAGAGGTTAAAGCTCCCATGCCGGGCAAAATTCTTAAGATTAATGTATCGGAGGGAGATAGTGTTAAAGATGGGGATACAGTCTTAATTTTAGAGGCAATGAAAATGGAAAATGAAATTATTGCCAATTCCAGTGGTAAAGTGAAAAAGGTATCTGTTTCGGTAAATGATATGGTAGAGACTGATGATACTCTATTAGTCATCGGATAGCTATAAAGTGAAAGGAGTAGATTATGGATTTTATACGTTCACTTGTTTCTATGGTTAAAATATCGGGATTCTCTGGATTAAATGGGGAAACTTTGATTATGCTCCTGGTAGGAGGGATTTTACTCTATTTGGCCATAGTAAAAAAATATGAGCCTCTGTTACTGTTACCAATTGCCTTTAGCGCTATTTTAGTAAATCTTCCTTTCACCGGGTTAATGGAAGAAGGTGGATTTTTGAAAATTCTTTCTTTTGGCATCCAGCATGAACTCTTCCCGATATTAATCTTTATGGGCATTGGAGCCATGACCGATTTTGGCCCATTATTAGCAAATCCGGTAACCTTTCTCTTGGGGGCAGCTGCCCAATTCGGAGTCTTTGTTGCTTTAATTGGAGCCGTTTTAATAGGATTTGATATTAGAGAGGCAGCCGCCATTGCTATTATTGGAGGAGCAGATGGACCAACATCCATCTATTTAGCCGCCAAAATGGCACCCCACATTTTAGGTGCTATTGCAGTAGCTGCCTATTCTTACATGTCTCTGGTTCCCTTAATTCAGCCACCGATTATGAAAATGTTTACCACTAAGGAACAGAGAAAAATTGTCATGAAACAATTGCGGCCGGTATCAAAAGTCGAAAAAATATTATTTCCAATTATCAGTACAATTTTTGTTGGTTTAATATTACCCGCTTCAGTTCCCATTATCGGTATTATGATGTTGGGAAATTTATTTCGGGAAAGTATGGTGGTAAATCGGTTATCCAACACTGCTCAGAATGAACTGATTAATATAGTAACCATCTTTCTGGGAACATGTGTCGGCGCCACTATGCAGGCTGAATATTTCCTAACTGCTCAAACTATCAAAATTATTGCCCTGGGCTTGGTCGCTTTTGCCTTTGGTACATTCGGAGGGGTTATGTTCGGGCAGGTTCTGTATAAGATATCCGGGGGTAAGATTAATCCCTTGATCGGAGCGGCTGGTGTATCTGCTGTTCCCATGGCAGCCCGTGTAGCTCAGACTGTGGGTCAGCGTGCAAATCCACGTAATTTTCTGTTAATGCATGCCATGGGACCCAATGTTGCCGGAGTCATTGGGACAGCCGTAGCTGCAGGTGTTATGTTAACCTTGTTGCAACAATAAACTATCTGACAAAAATGAGATTCGCTAATAGCAATAGAAGGTTAGTATCTCTGAATAAATAGAAAATTATCTTTTTTTATGAATATATTATTATTTATAGGGTAAAGAGAAATTAGAAATGATGATAAAAAATAAAGGTAAGAAAAAATATAGTACTAAAGAAGTTAGAATATCCCGGGAAAATAGAAAAAAAGCAAGTCAAAAAGTTAAGGACAGAGTAGTAAACAAAATTAAGATTACCGACACTACCCTTCGAGATGCTCATCAATCTTTATTAGCGACCCGCATGACTACCAGGGAAATGGTTCCCGTCTGTGAGTTATTAGATCGAGTGGGATATCATTCGATGGAAGTTTGGGGAGGGGCAACATTTGACAGTTGTCTACGCTATTTAGATGAAGATCCGTGGGATAGGCTGAGAATCTTAAGAAAAAATTTACCTAATACCAAATTGCAGATGCTTCTTAGAGGGCAAAATATACTCGGCTATAAACACTACCCGGATGATGTTTTAACTGAATTTATTAAAAGAGCAATCGGTAACGGAATTGATATTATCAGAATATTTGACGCCTTAAATGATCTCAGGAATATGGAAAAGTCTTTTCAGGTAACAAAATCAGAAGGAGCACATGTACAGGGTGCTATCTGTTATACTATCAGTCCTGTTCACAGTACCGAACTTTTTGTTCAAATGGCTAAAGAAATGGAATCAATGGGAGCTGATTCAATTTGTATAAAAGATATGGCGGGGTTAATTTCACCATATGACGCTTACGAATTAGTCAAAAAAATTAAAGAAGCCGTTACAATTCCAGTGCAGCTACACTGTCACTCAACAAGCGGTATGGGAATGATGGCTTACCTTAAAGCCATTGAAGCAGGTGTTGATGTGATTGACACAGCCATTTCCTCTCTGGCTCTGCAAACTTCTCAGCCACCGCTTGAGCCAATCGTAGCAACACTGAGAGGCAGAGAAAAAGACCCGGAATTCGACTTGAAATTACTTTTTACTATTTCTACTTATTTTAAAAAAGTCCGAGAAAAGCATAAGGATATGGAATCAAATATTGATAATATTGATACCAGGGTTTTAACTTATCAAATCCCCGGTGGGATGCTCTCCAATCTATCGTACCAATTACGTCAACAAAACATGGAAGATAAATATGAAGAGATATTAGAAGAGATACCGAAGGTCAGAAAAGATATGGGTTACCCGCCTTTGGTTACGCCTACAAGTCAAATTGTAGGTGCACAAGCGACCTATAATATTATTTCAGGCAAGCAGTATAAAATGATACCTGAAGAGGTAAAAAATTACCTGATGGGATTCTATGGACGTCCTCCTGCCGAAATATCGGAAATAATATTACAGAAATCCGGTATTAAGTCCGAGGATATTATTCAATATAGACCTGCCGATAGATTAGAGCCATTAATAGAGAAAGCCAAAAAAGAAATAGGTCATCTAGCTGAAAATATGGAAGATATCTTGTCCTATATTTTATTTCCACAGGTAGCCAAAGAATTCTTAAAAAAGAAGGCAGCTAAAAGCTACCGGGTAGGAGTGGAAATATTAAATGGTCAACATCAGTATGATGAAATAGGGTATCCGGTATAATAATAGGAACAAGAAACAACAAAGGTACTTTTTTATAACTGGATTGGGAAAAAGTATTTATATATTATATGCCGAATAAAAATTATCAATGCACCTTTATAATAAATTGAATAAAGGTGCATTTTTACAACAATTTTAAGATGTGTTAAAATGACTTATCTTTGGTGATAGATGATGGTTAAAATATTAGAGCGATAATTTAATTATAGTAATAACATGGGCATCAGTTTCCATCTGAATATCCTGAGTATTATGATGTAGAGGAGAAATATGAAAATTAATTTTAAAAGTGTACTTATTTTTTTTATCTTTCTTGCCCTTATTTTATCGATATTTATTGCTTTTCAGCGGAATGAACTGGAAAATCATTTCAAGCAGGTAGAAATGGTGATGAGCCTGAATAAAGTGAGGGAATTAGCCCTGAAAGTAGATTATGATGAAAATGAAATAATACAGCAGTTAAAGGAAAAAGGAATCTCCGGTATTGCGATTCACGAGGATACCATTGAGATGTTATCCTTTCAGGGCAGGATTGCCTTCCTGGACACCAATGATCTGGCAATATTAAATCTAATCCAAGGGACTAGATTCTCTGACCTGGAATCCATTGCTCCCGGAGAACTCCTTTTAATGTGTCGGGATGACTCCCTATTTCAGAGGATGAAAGATTTCTTCAGGGTCTATCTGGGGGAAGAAAAGGTAAGAGAATTTGTTAATGAGGAAGATAGACATGGTTTGAGCATTCAAGGAGATAAAGAGGAATTAATAAAGATAGGAATGGGTTTCTCCGAAGAGGATATTAAGAAAATACAAAATATGGGGTTCAATGTCATTCTACGCCCTAAAAATACACCTAAAGTCACGCTGGAGATTATTCAACATAAATTATTAACTATATCAAAGATCGAAAATGGTTCTATAATTATATTTGATGAGGAAGAGGCCCTTGGATTCCC
>Ga0068714_10002964_pt1 | contig 20785 bp, 20 predicted proteins | sample MTBNYHSulfiMetaG_FD_62988 | JGI IMG/M metagenome (GOLD analysis project Ga0068714, IMG submission 62988) | Enrichment culture microbial communities from rom New York Harbor, USA that are MTBE-degrading - MTBE-NYH (New York Harbor Sulfidogenic)... | ecosystem: Environmental > Aquatic > Marine >... | reverse complement strand
GTGATCTTCGTGGTGAGGAGGGTTTGTGCGGTTGCTCTGTGCTGGGAATCGCAGATCGACCACGAAGACCACGAAGTGTGAATCACCAAGCTGTCTCTTCTCTAGCCCCTTCGTGGTGAAAAGGGCTGTGCCATTGGATCGCAGTGACATGGCCCTGCACGGTTGCGGTTCGACTCGGGATCGCCCGGCTACGGTCTACCGTTCCCATCGCGGAGCGCCCGCTCGATGATGCCGCCTCCGACAAGCCGATCGCCGTCGTAGAGGGCGACGATCTGACCGGGGGTCACCGCGCGCTGCGGCGCGTCGAAGCGGACGGCGAACCGGTCCCCGGAGAGCGGGACGAAGCGCGCAGGGATGGCGGGGCTGCGGTAGCGAATCTTCGCATCAAGCGGTGTATCGGGCCGTGGAGGCTCCCAAACGAAGCTCGCCTCCCCGGCCTCCAATCCATCCGCGTAGAGGGACGCCTCCTTCCCGACGACGAGCGCGTTCCGCTCAGTGTCGATGGCGACGACGTACAGGGGCGACGGACTGGAGATCCCCAAACCGCGCCGTTGACCGATGGTGTAGTGGGGCAGGCCCTCGTGGGTTCCGAGGCGGCGTCCGGCGAGGTCTACGATTGGACCGGGTTCGAGCTCGCGATCGTCGAAGAGGAAGTCAACGGAGCCGTCCTTCGCGAAGCACAGGTCCTGGCTCTCGGGCAACTCCGCGGCCGCCAGGCCCCGCCGGCGCGCAATGGTGACGACTTCGTCCTTGCGCATCTCACCAACCGGGAAGTCGAGGCGCTCGAGGACGTCATGGCGCAGACCGTAGAGGAAGTAGGACTGGTCCTTCCTTGGGTCCGTCCCGCGCTGGATCTGTCGTCGCCCGGTCGCATCGGCGGTCACGCGGACGTGGTGCCCGGTGGCCACGGCGTCGAACCCCTCGTCCTGCGCGATGCCAAGCGCAAGATCGAAGCGAAGAAAGCGATTGCATGCGCCGCAGGGGTTCGGCGTTCGTCCCGCTCGGCAGGCCGCCACGAAGCGATCCACAACGATCCGGCCGAACGCGCCGCTCGCGTCAATGGTGCGGTGCGGCAGGTCGAGCTGGGCGGCGGAGAGCGCCGCCTGATCGAGCGAGCAGCATCGGGTCTTCCCGGCGTAGTCTGGGGCTCCCGGGAAGGACCAGAACCAGAAGGTGACCCCCTCGACCTGAGCGCCGGCCCGTTTCAGCATGTATGCGGCGACCGTGCTGTCCACCCCGCCGCTCATGCAGACGAGGACGCGTTCCGGCATGTGCTATCCTTCGCCGCGCAGGGGAACGACGCAGAGGAACTCGAACGGATCGCCGCCCGCATTCACGAACTGATGTTCGTCATCCGCCGGGACGTACACGAAGTCACCGGCGCCGACGTCGACGAGGCCGCTCACCGAGCGGACCTTCCCGGTCCCAGAGATCACGAACACTTCGTGCTCCCAGGGGTGGGTGTGGTAAGGCGTGGAGCCGCCCTTGGACAACGTGAACAGCCGCATCACGAACTCCTCTGCACCCTGTTCCGGCCCGATGAGGACCCGTTTCTTCGTGTGGAAGACCGTCTTTCCATCGTGGAGATCGCGCGCCGCAACCGCCTTGCCCTTTCCGGTGATGATCATCCTGCCTCCTTTACAACCGACCGACGATGAACGGAACGAGCATCTCCTCAGGCGTCAGCCCGGCGTGCATCCCCCGCAGACGGCCGTCCTCCGAGAACGGGTAGTACAGGCACCGGCGTCCGGTGGACAGGACGACCAGGTCTCCGATGCGCTCGGTGACCTCCGGCTTCACCGAGCCCGTTCCGAATAGCCCCGCGGCGAGCGCCTCCTGGGAGTCCAAGCAGACGAGGTCGTCCCCGAACCGCTCTTCGATGAAGCGCGCGGCGGCCGCCTTGCGCCCCTCCTTGACGTGGAGGTACGCGGCCCGGCTGTCGCCGACCGGTGGAAGCAAGAGGCTCTCCGCGAGGTCGGGATAGTCGGGAGTTGCGAGGTAATCGTCCTGCTCCAGTGGGACGAACCCATGATCCGCGCTCATGAGCAGGAGGGTGTCCTCGATCTGACCCGCGAGTTCACGCTCGAGCGCCGCGTCGATCGACCGCAGCTCGGCGGTGAATCGGTCCGTCCACGGTCCGTAGACGTGGGCGATCGTGTCGGTCGCTCCCCAGTAGAGGCTCACCAGCGTCTTTCCCTCCGAGGCCTGCAGCGTCTCCCGCGCACCGACCAGCATGTCAGCGAGATTCACCACGGGGTGAATCGTCGCCCCCTTGCCGTAGAGCAGCCGGGAGAGGCCGCTTCCGGAGATCGACTTCGAAAGGAAGATGTGGGTGGCGACCCCGGCCGCTGCGAGGCGCTGCGGCAGCGTGGAGACGTCGAGGAAACGCGCCAGATCGATCCCCGCGGACAAGGCCGCGTCGGATGCGCCGTTGCCGTGAAGCGAGAGCCGGATCATGTTCGTGATGGCCGAGGTCTCCCGGAGGTACAGCCGGTACCCGATCATGCCGTGCTCTTGTGGCGTGAGCCCGGTGTTGTAGCTCGTAATCGCTGTTGCCGTCGTGGCGGGAACGGTCGAGGTGATCGGGATCATCACCCCGTTCTCGATCAGTCTGCGCAGATACAGATCGGGGAACTGCTCGAAGAGCCTGCGCAGGTGGAGGTACCCCATGCCGTCGAGGATCAGGAGAATCACCCGGTGCGGCCGTGGCTCGGGAAGAAGCGGCGCGAACGCGCCGATCCGCTCCGGATGCCCGCCGAACAGGGCCTCGATGAACCCGGGGATGCCGCAGATCGAGAAGCCGTCGTAGTCGGGGAGCACGCCCGTCGTGTGGGGAAGGCCGGGGATCTCACGCGAACGCAGGTGAGCTTCGATCGTGGTTGCGTTCATCATCGTGTGGCATTGTAGCCCGTCTCCGAGTGCCTCGCACGCCGGGTGTTGCGCGCCGCCACCGCCGTGACGGCTAGGCGCCGCCGTCCCGCGCTCTCAAGTAGGCGGGAAGCTGCGCCAGGCTGTGGATATCGCCGGAGGACCCGTTGCGGGCGAGAAGGACCGGGGCAAGCGAGGCGGCGCGCGCGGCCTCCACGTCCTCGGGTTGATCCCCTACGTAGTACCCGGCATCGGCTCGGAGGGTCGCCTTCATCCGCTCGAGCAAGTCGGGCGCCGGCTTGGCGTGCCGCAGGTCGGAGAACGAAGAACCGCGACCGATCCAGGCCGCGAAGAGGCGATTCAGCCCGAAGCGCTCGACGACGCGTTCGACGATCGGTTGGGGGGAATTGCTGACGATGCCCAGCCGGTAGGCTCCGGTCAGCTCCTCGAGTGACGAAACGTCTGCAAACAGGGTGATCCGCCCGTCTTCGAGGGCCGCGCGCTTGCCGGCGAGGTAGTTCTCCTCGCGGCGATTCCACAGGGTCTCCAGATCGGGAATGCCATGGCGGTGGCAGAACGCCTCGCCGTCTCGAAGCAGATTCACGATGTAGAGTGCGCGGGCGTTCTCCTCGGTCTCGGGAATGCCGAAGTCACGGAGCGTCTTCATGAACGCTCCGACGATCCATCCCCCTGGGCTGAAGTCGTCTGAGTCGAGGATGACCCCATCCATGTCGAATCCGACGAGCGTGCTCACGCTTCGACCACGCTCCTGTGGATGACGAGTCCCCGTTCCTCCAGGCCGGCCAGGAACGGAGCCGTGGGAACGCAGACCTCCTGGGGCAGCGCGCCACGCGAGGGGATCTGGCCGGAAGCGAGCATCGTCCCGATCTGGGCGATCGGAAAACCGGTCGTGCGCATCATCGCCGAGAGGTCGGCCTCTTCATCGTAGGTGTCGATCATCTCGTAGGATACACAGGTCGCGCGGTCCGACCCCCTGCCCTCCGCAGTGACGCGAAGGAGCACCACGTCAGGCTCTCCAAAGGAGAGGCGCTCGGTGAAGAGGGCCACCGCGAGGTCGCGCGGCGCCACGTCGCCATCGCCCACGCGGCGCGGCTGCGTGTCGAAGAACCCGAGTTTCGCCATGGCCGCGACCTTCGCGGCGTGCCCGCGGTAGCGGATCGTCTTGTAGTCCAGGTTGCGCACCCGGCCCGCAAGGGTCTGCGGCAGGGTCGAACTGCCACCGGAGGTGTGGAACGCTTCGAGCCGCTCGTACGGCGCCGGGAACGCGATTCCTTCGATGCCCGTCAGTGAGGGGACCGACGCGATCCTCCCGTCCTGAAGCACGGTTGCGTCCTCGACGTATTCGTTCAGGAGGCCGTGCGCCGAGAACACGAGCTGGTAATCGAGGGGAGGGCGCGGATGCTGCGGCAGGCCGCCGACGCGAATCCGTACCGTGTCGACGTCGTCGAGCCCCTCGATCGCTGCGACCGCCAGCAGGTTGACGAGGCCCGGGGCGAGGCCGCAGTCCGGGATGACCGTCACGCCGGCGGTTCGCGCGGCCTCGTCGAGCGCGAGTTCCTGTTCCACGATCCGGTTGTTGCCGCCCAGATCGCAGAAGTGCGTGCCGCTCTCGACGGCCGCCCGGGCGAGCCCGAGATTCAGGAAGTAGGGGACCGCGCTGATGGCGACGTCGCAATCGGCCATGAGCTCACGCACCGCGTGCGGCGCTGTCGCATCAAGGCGATGCGGAACCACGCGGCGATCCGCCAGCCGGCCGGCGACCGCCTCGGCCCGTTCCCTCTCCCGGTCGGCGATGTGGATCTCCTCGGGTTCCTCACGGCGCGACAGGTCGTAGGCGATCGCGCTTCCCATCATGCCCGCGCCCAGTACGAGTAGACGCATCGTGTCCCTCACCTCGTAGTGATTGGTGTCCGGATTGGATTCTACCGACCCGTACGCGAGAATGAAACCGCTGTCAAACGGGTGTGATCTCGAAGGGAGCGGAGGGGGAGATGGAAGGCATCCGCCGAAGGATCGGCGAGACAGATTTGGCCCTCGTTATCGGCGACATCACCCGACGGAGCACCGAGGCGATCGTCAATGCCGCGAACCCGTCCCTCTCCGGTGGCGGGGGCGTCGACGGCGCGATCCACCGTGCTGGCGGCCCGGCGATCCTCTCTGCCTGTCAGGACTACGTGCGCGCTCACGGCCCTCTCTCTCCCGGGGAGGCGATGTGGACGCCCGGAGGTGACCTGCCGGCCCGCGTCGTGATCCACACGGTGGGGCCGGTCTACCGGGACGCCGCCGGGTCGGCGCCGATCCTCGCGCGGGCGTACACCTCCTGCCTCGAGCTGGCCGAATCGCTCGGCGTATCGAGCCTCGCCTTCCCCTCCATCAGCACCGGAGCCTACGGCTACCCCGTCGATGAGGCGGCGCCGGTGGCGGTCCGCGCCCTCGCCGCCTACCTGCGCAGAGGGGCGTCGATGTCGCGTGTGGAGATCGTCTGCTTCGCCCCTCGGACCTACAGCGCATTCGCATCCGCCCTGCAAGAGGCCCTTGCCTGACCTAGGTGGCGCAATCCAAACGCTTGTCGTACACTGAATGACAACGAAAAGCCAGTATCTCCGACCCGCGTTCCCTACGGGTATCGAGGCCTAGGGGAGCGCGGGCGACAGGGTGCGGCGGGAAACCTCCGCGCCTTCCGTGCTCGAAAAGGAGCTGGCTGCGCCACCCCTCCTTTTCCTGCCGGCCGAGAGTTGAATAGGAGGAGTTGATGTCGAAGTCTGTAGCTGTTCTTGCGCTCGTTGCGGTTGTGGGCCTGTGTCTTGCGAGCACGGCTCAAAGTCAATCTGCTTTGGAGACTGCGCTTTCCGGCCAGCTGATCATCTTCCACGCCGGAAGCCTTGCTGTTCCAGTGAAGAGGCTGAGCGATGCGTTCCATGCGCTTCACCCGGGAGTCACCTTCGCCACGGAGGCGTCTGGAAGCCGTGACGCCGCGCGGAAAGTGAGCGAGCTGGGCCGCCAGGCGGATCTCATAATGTCAGCCGACTACTCGGTCATTGATACCCTGCTGATCCCCCAGTTCGCTTCCTGGGACGTCGTCTTCGCCCGCAACGAGATGGTCATCGCCTATACCGACGGCTCCAAGTATGCGGACGAGATCAACTCACAGAACTGGTACCAGATCCTCCAGCGCAAGGGCGTGATCTACGGCCATTCGGATCCCAACGCCGACCCCTGCGGGTATCGAACGCTCATGGTCTGGCAGCTCGCCGAGACGTACTACGACGTCCCGGGCTTGTACAAGGACCTCGTTGCGGACTGTCCCCCGGCGAACATCCGGCCCAAGGAAGTGGACCTGATCGCGCTGCTTGAGTCCGGAGACATGGACTACGCCTTCGAGTACCGGTCGATTGCCGTGCAACACGGCCTCAAGTACATCGAGCTTCCCGACGAGTTGAACCTGGGCCGAGCCTCCGACGCGGCCGGCTACGGGCAGGCGACGGTGCCGCTCAATGGGGCCCAGCCCGGCACGACCACGACCGTTGCCGGGAAGCCCATCCTCTATGGGGTGACGATGATCAACGGTGCGCCGCACCCCCAGCTTGCTCTGGCGTTTCTCGAGTTCGTCCTCGGGCCGCAGGGACGCGAGATCCTCTCGGACTGCGGACAGCCTCCGGTCGTTCCGGCCGTGGTCGAGATCGGGCGGGATGCGGTTCCGCCCGCCCTGGAGCCGTTCGTCAAGTGAGACCGCGCGCCATGAGCGTTTCCCGGAGGCCAGGGACGGGATGGCCGGTCTTGCGAAATCGCATGTGGATCGTGTTCGCGCTCTTGGGCGGGATCCTCATCCTGTTCGTGATCTGGCCGCTTCTGAAGACCGTGATGTCTTCGGGGCCTGCGGCCATTTGGCGAACCCTGCTCGACCCGCAGGTCCGCGCTTCGATCGGGCTGACCTTCTACGCGTCGCTCATCGCGACGGCGCTCGCCTTTGTCTTTGGTGTCCCCTTGGCCTATCTGCTCGCGCGCACCCAGTTTGCGGGCAAGCGGCTCGTCGAGGGGGTCGTGGATCTGCCCATCATCGTGCCGCACTCCGCGGTGGGGATTGCGCTTCTCATGGTCTTCGGCCGCCGAACGCTGCTCGGACAGGCGTTCGGGAGCTTGGGCCTGCGGTTCGTCTCGGCGGTGCCGGGGATCGTGATCGCCATGCTCTTCGTGAGTCTGCCCTACCTCGTCGACACGGCTCGCGAGGGTTTCGAGGCCGTCGATCCGCGTCTCGAGCGGGTGGCGAGGACCCTCGGGGCCTCGCCGTGGCGGGCGTTCGCGCATGTGAGCCTGCCGCTCGCCCGCCGGAGCGTTCTGTCGGGGACGCTCCTCATGTGGGCGAGGGGACTGAGCGAGTTCGGCGCCGTGGTGATCCTGGCCTACCACCCGATGGTGACCCCGGTGCTCCTGTACGAGCGGTTCGAGTCCTACGGCCTCTCGGCCTCTCGGCCCGTCGCGGCGCTCATCGTTCTCATCTGTCTCGCGAGCTTTGTTCTGCTGCGAATGGTGGCCGGGCGAAGACGATCCCGATGGACCTAGCCGGCGCCTCTTTACGGATCGAGGGACTCGACGTCGCGGTGGGGAGCTTCCGCCTTCGGGGGATCGATCTCGCGCTCGATTCCGAGGAGTACTTCGTCCTCTTGGGTCCTACCGGCGCGGGGAAGACCATCCTGCTCGAGACCGTCGCCGGTCTCCACCCAGTGCGCCGGGGGCGCATCACGTTGGACCACCGGGACATTACGGCCGTCTTCCCGGAGGAAAGGCGGGTCGGGTTCGTGTATCAGGACTACGCACTCTTCCCTCACCTCACCCTTCGCGAGAACCTGGCCTTCGGTCTGCGGATGCGCCGCGTGCGGCGCAAAGCGATCATGCAGCGGGTGGAGGAGATCGCCCGGCTCTTGGGGATTGACCCGCTGCTTGCTCGGCGCCCGGCTCAGCTCTCTGGCGGAGAGGCTCAGCGCGGAGCGCTCGCGCGGGCGCTCGTCGTTGAGCCACGGCTCCTCCTGCTCGATGAGCCGCTCTCCGCGCTCGATCCGCAGACTCGCCAGGGGCTGCAGCGTGAGCTCGGGCGCGTTCACCGCGAGCTCCGGACGACGATCATGCACGTGACACACGACTTCGAAGAGGCGGTGTCGATGGGGGAGCGGATCGGGGTGATGCACGAGGGAGGCATTGTCCAGGTCGGGGCTGCACGCGAGGTGTTCCGCCGACCGGCGACGCGGTTCGTCGCGGAATTCGTCGGCGTCCAGAACCTCTTCTCCGGCCGCGTGGAGGCGATGGGGGATGCGGTCGTGTTCAGCGGAGAGGGACTGAAGATCGCTGTGGTGACCGATCGACGAGGACCGGCGCACGCGTCGATTCGGCCCGAGGAGATCCTGGTGTCGCACGCACCGCTCTCCTCGAGCGCGCGGAACGTGATCTCCGGGACGATTGCCGAGCTCGTGGATCGCGGAACGCTGGTCCACGTGCTCGTCGAGGGCGCCGCGCCCTTCACCGCGGCGGTGACCCGTCCCGCGGCGGAGGAGATGGGGCTCGAGGTGGGACGGATCGTCCACCTCGCGTTCAAGGCGTCGGCGGTTCATGTGTTCTAGCCAGATGACGCGATCACCGATGCTCATCAGAAAAGGGGACAGGCTCGTTTTCGAGCTGCGCCGACGCTTTTCGGCCCAAGGCTACGGGCTGCGGAGCGGTCCGAGTGTTGCTGGCGGAAAAGTAGCCTGTCCCCTTTTCGTGGGCGATCGGGGGGTATGACGTGGCCCAAGGCGGGCGGGCGGAGGCAGCATCCGGCGGGCTGATCGATCGTTACGGACGGCGAATCGAGTATCTGCGCGTCTCGGTCACTGATCGCTGCAACCTGCGCTGCCGGTACTGCATGCCGCCCGAGGGGGTCGTTCAGTGCTCCCACGCCGAGATCCTCCGCTACGAAGAGATCGAAGCGGTTGTGCGTGTCGCGGCGGGCCTCGGGATCCGGGCGGTGCGCTTGACGGGCGGCGAGCCGCTCGTTCGGTCCGGGCTCAGCGATCTCGTCGCGGCGCTGTCGCGTCTTCGTGGGATCGACGAGGTGGCGATGACGACCAATGGCACGCTCCTGGCGGGACAGGCCGAGGACCTCGCCGCGGCCGGGCTTGCGCGGGTGAACGTTAGCCTCGATAGTCTGAATCGGACGCGCTACCGTGAGATGACACGCCGCGGCCGGCTCGAGGACGCGCTTTCCGGGATTGAGGCCGCACGACGTGCCGGGTTGCTCCCGGTCAAGGTGAACGCGGTGATCCTGCGCGGCGTGAACGATGGTGAGATCATCGACCTGGCCAAGAAGAGCTTGACGGACGCTTGGCACGTTCGCTTCATCGAGCCGATGTCTGTCGGTGGCGATGGCCCTACGAGCGGGGGGCGGGCGCGGGGGGTGTCCGGTGGCGAGATCCGCGCGCGGATCGAAGCGGCCCTCGGTCGGCTCGAGCCCGCGAACGGAAAGGGGAATGGCCCGGCGCGAACCTATCGCCTGTCCGGCGCGACGGGAACCGTGGGGATCATCACCCCGGTGAGCCAGGCGTTCTGCTCGACCTGCAATCGCCTGCGCCTGACCGCCGACGGCGTGCTCTTGGGCTGCCTGCTCAGCGGGGGGGAGCTCGACCTGCGCACGCCGCTGAGGCACGGTGCGGACGCAGAGGAGATCGCGGATCTCCTGCGGGAGGCGGTCCGCCGCAAGCCGGTCGGGCATGGTCGGGCGGTCGGCCGCGGCCGTGGGATGTCGCAAATCGGGGGGTAAGACCATGCGAGAAGACGGACTGAGTCATCTTGACGACGCGGGCCGAGCGCAGATGGTGGATGTCGGCGGAAAGCCCGACACCGAGCGGGTCGCCGTGGCAAAGGGCGCAATCGAACTGGCCCCCGGAACACTTGCCCGCATCACCGCCGGCGAGCTCCCCAAGGGCGACGTCCTCACTGTGGCGCGCATCGCCGGGATCCTCGCCGCGAAGCGCACGGCCGACCTGATCCCGCTGTGTCATCCGCTGCGCTTGACCGACGTCGCGGTCGGCTTCGCCTCCGGCGGCGGACGCTCCCGGATCGAGATCACGGCGACGGCGAGGGCCGTCGGCAAGACCGGGGTCGAGATGGAGGCGCTCACCGCGGTCAGCGTGGCGGCGCTCACGATCTACGACATGGCGAAGGCCGTCGACCGCGGGATGCGGATCACGGACCTTCGGCTGGTTGAGAAGCGCGGCGGCAAGAGCGGCGAGTGGCGGTCCGCGGAGGGGGAGAATGACGGGTGAGGCGATCCTCGTTGACGTCTTGCTGTTCGCTGCGCCGCGCGAGGCACTTGGCAGCAACCACGTCACGGTGACGCTCCCGGCAGGATCCACGGTGGACGCGCTGCTTGCTTGGCTGGCATCGGAGTATCCTGCGCTTGCGGGATACCGGCGCCACCTCCAGGTAGCGATCAATCACTGCATCGCGGGCGCCGAAGCGGTGCTTCACGACGCCGACGAGGTCGCGCTCCTGCCACCGGTCGGAGGAGGATGACATGTCCGACCGGATCGAGCTGGTGACGGATCCGATCCGCCCGGAGGTGATTGTCCGGGAACTGACCGGACCGCGGATCGGGGCCGTTGCGACCTTCGTTGGCGTGGTCCGGGGCGAGTCGGAGGGACGCGCGGTCGATCGTCTCGAGTACGAGGCGTACGTTCCGATGGCGCGAGAGGCGCTCGAGCGAATCGCTGCCGACGTGAAGGCCCGCTTCCGGACGATCGTCGAGGTGGCGATCGTCCACCGGATCGGAAGGCTAGAGGTCGGGGAGACGGCCGTCGTGGTCGGCGTCGCGGCGGGTCATCGGCACGAGGTGTACAAAGCGCTCGGCCATGCGGTGGATCGGTTGAAGGAGACCGTTCCGATCTGGAAGAAGGAGATCTGGAAGAAAGGAGCGGCATGGAAGGAGAACACGTGAATCACACGCGCGACGACCTGACCGTCGAGGAGGCGCGAGCGCGAATCCTTGCCGGTCTGTTGCCGCTCGAGGGGGAGGCGGTCGATCTGCCCGGCGCGCTCGGCCGGGTGCTTGCCGAGGAGATCGTCGCGGACGGCGATCTTCCCCCGCACGCGAACGCGGCGATGGACGGCTACGCCCTGAAGGCAGAGGACACGGTCGGTGCGACGCCACAGAGACCGCGGCGGCTTCGGGTGATCGACGAGTCGGCGGCGGGTCATCCCGCGTCGGCGGCGGTCCGTCCGGGAACGGCGATCCGGATCATGACCGGAGCGTGGATCCCCGACGGCGCCGATGCGGTCCTCCGATTCGAGGATGCCCGCCTCGATGGGGACTGGGTGGATGTCCTGGCCGCCGTTCCGCAAGGCAAGGATCTGCGCCCCGCAGGAGAGGACGTGAGCCGAAGCGAGCGGGTGCTCGCCCGCGGTAACCGGCTGCGCGCCGCGGAGATCGGCATGCTCTCCGCCCTGGGACGCGAGACGGTGCGGGTGACGCGGCGCCCGCGCGTGGGGATCCTCGCCACCGGGGACGAGCTTGTCCCGGCCGGTGCGGCACTCGCCCCTGGGAAGATCCGCGACGCGAACGGGGCCGCGAATGCGGCCCAGGTGTTGACCGCCGGGGGCGAGCCGGTCCGCCTGGGGATCGCGTCGGATCGCGAGTCCGACATCACGCGGCGTCTGCGGGCCGGCCTCGCTGAAGGGCTCGACCTTCTGCTCGTCTCCGGGGGCGTTTCCGTCGGTGACTTCGACCGGGTGAAGGAGGTCCTGGCGGCGGGCGGCGAGGTCGCATTCTGGCGGGTGCGGATGAAGCCCGGACGGCCGATGGCGTTCGGGCATCTGGCGGCACCCACCCGGGAAATCGGGGTGCCGGTTCTCGGGATGCCTGGCAATCCGGTGTCCGCGATGGTGTCCTTCGTGGTCTTCGCGGCGCCGGCGATCCGCGCGTTGCTCGGCGCGGCAGAGGTGCTGCCGCCAGTGCGGCGGGCGATCCTGCTCGACGCCGTAGTCCACAAGGACGGTCGCCGCCACTTCGTGCGGGTGCGGCTCGAGGAGCGCGACGGCCGCACCGTCGCCCGCCTCACCGGGCCGCAGGGATCGGGGATCCTGTCCTCGATGGTGGCCGCCGACGCGCTGGCGGTGCTGCCCGAGGAGCTCGAGTCGGTTCCGGCGGGCGCGCGGGTGGAGGTGATCCCGCTGCGATGACCGCTCGACGGCCCGATCGTCCGATTCGCGCGGGGGTGCTGACGGTGAGCGATCGATCCTCTCAGGGGGTGCGCGCCGACGAAACCGGTCCGCTTCTCGTACGCCTGCTCGCCGATCGGTTGGGGGCGCAGGTTGAGGTGCAGGGGGTTGTCCCGGATGACCGCAGGAGCATCGCGCGGGAGCTGCGGACCTGGTGCGATGAGCTGCAAGTCGATCTCGTTCTCACGACCGGGGGCACGGGATTCGCGCCCCGCGATGTCACGCCCGAGGCGGTGAGGGACGTGATCGAGCGCGAGGCGCCCGGTCTCAGCGAGGCGATCCGCGCCGACGGCGCGGCGAGGACGCCGCACGCCATCCTGTCCCGTGGGATCTCCGGAATCCGCGGTGGGACCTTGATTGTCGCCTTTCCCGGGAGCCCCGGTGCAGCCTCCGATGCGTTCGCTGTGCTTCTGCCCGCGCTGCCGCACGCGGTGGAGACCCTGCGCGGCGAGCCCACGGCGGAGGCGCACCATGCATTTCACAAAGAGACCGAACTGTAGCGGTCTTGGGTTGCGTCGCCCGATCAGTTGACGGAGAATCGTTTTCAAGCGGAAGGAGGAGCGGCCTCCGCCCGCGAGGGGGATCGTATGCACGCCGAAAATGCTGATCTTGAACGGTTGAGAGACCGATACAAGGAGAAGTTCGCGCCGCCCGACGAGGTGTTTTCACACATTAATCGGGGGGATCGGATCTTCATCGGCACCGGCTGCGGCAAGCCGCAGTACCTCGTCGACGAGATGGTGCGCTACGTCAAGGAACATCCCAAGGCATTCTTCGACGCGGAGGTCCTACACATCTGGACCCTGGGCGTGGCGCCGTACATGCGGCAGGAGTTCACCCAGAACTTCCGCCACAACGCGTTCTTCATCAGCGGCAACACCCGTGAGAAGGTGAACCAAGGCCTTGCCGACTACACCTCGATCTTCTTGTCCCAGGTGCCGGGACTCTTCCGCCATCGCGTCCTGCCGATCGACATTGCGCTCGTTCAGCTCTCGCCGCCGGACCGGCACGGGTACATGAGCCTCGGGATCAGTGTGGACATCGTTCGCGCCGCCGTCGACACCGCGAAGATCGTGGTCGGGCAGGTGAATGCGGCGATGCCGCGCGTGCACGGAGACAGCTTCGTGCATGTCGAGGACGTCGATTTCCTTCTGCCCCACGACGAGCCGCTGCTCGAATACGATGCGGAAGTGACCGATGAGATCGCGGGGCGGATCGGCCGCTATGTCGCGCGCCTGGTCGAAGACGGCTCGACGATTCAGGTCGGCTACGGCCGGATCCCGAACGCTGTCCTCGACAACCTGAGGGGCAAGCATCACCTCGGGGTTCACACGGAGCTCTTGAGCGACGGCGTGGTCGATCTGATGCAGGCCGATGTCGTCGACAATACCCGCAAGACCCTCGATCGCCACAAGACCGTGGCGGCATTCTCCATGGGCCGGCAGGCGACCTACGACTACCTCTCCGACAACCCGGGCATCGAGTTCCGGCCAGTGGAATACACCAATGATCCGATGATCATCTCGCGGCAGGAGAGGATGACGGCGATCAACACGGCGCTGCAGATCGATCTCACCGGGCAAGCGACCGCCGAGTCGATCGGCAGGCTCTTCTACAGCGGGATCGGCGGCCAGGCGGACTTCATGCGCGGTGCGGTGCTCGCACCGGGTGGGAAGTCGATACTTGTCCTCGAGTCGACGGCGAAGAACGGGGAGATCTCACGCATCGTCCCGATGCTGCCCGAGGGGGCCGGCGTCACCCTGACGCGCGGGGACGTCCACTACGTGGTGACCGAGTACGGGATCGCCTACCTGCACGGGAAGAACACGCGTGAGCGGGCGATGGAACTGATCAGCATCGCGCACCCCAAGTTCCGTCCGACGCTCCTGCGGGAGGCCAAGGCGCTCAACTTGATCTATCAGGACCAGGCCTACATTCCCGGCGAGCGCGGGCAATACCCCGAGAAGCTCGAGACGCACCGGACGACGAAGACCGGTCTCGAGCTCTTCCTGCGGCCGGTTAGGCTCTCTGACGAGCCGCTGCTCAAGGACTTCTTCTACTCGTTGTCCGACCAGTCGATCTACCGGCGGTTCATCTCCACGCGCAAGGACATGCCGCACGCGCGGCTGCAGGAGTTCGTGGTGATCGACTACACCCGCGAGATGGTGATCCTCGCGGTCATCGAGCACGAGGACCGCGAGATTGTCGTCGGGGTCGGGCAATATGGGATCGACGAGCAGACGCACACCGCGGAGGTCGCCCTCGTCGTACGGGACGATTACCAGAATCGAGGTGTGGGCACGGAACTCCTGGGGTACCTGACGTATCTCGCGAAGAGAAAGGGTCTTCTGGGGTTCTCCGCCGAGGTGCTTGCGGGGAACCTTCCGATGCTTCGCCTGTTCGAGAAGGGCGGGTTCAAGATCGAGAAGCACCGTGAAGCCGGCGTTTACGAACTCAAGCTACTTTTCTGATCTTAGGGAAGTGACGTCGTACCATGTGTAGCAGGACTGCAGGTGATGTAATGAGAACGAAAACGGACGTGGACAGTCTCTTTGAGCCCCGCGGGGTGGCCGTGGTCGGCGCCTCTCACAACGAGGCGAAGATCGGCTACCGCATCGTGGAGAACATCGTCAAGAGTGGATACAACGGGGGGATCTACCCGATCAACCCCAAGGGCGGAGAGATCCTCGGCCAGAAGATGTACGAGAGCCTCTCGGCGGTTGAGGGGCCGGTGGACATCGCGGTCATCAGCGTGCCGGAGAAGATCGTCTTCGACGCGGTGAAGGACTGCGCCGACAAGGGCGTCAAGCACCTGGTCATCATCACCTCGGGCTTCTCCGAGGTGGGGAACGTCGAGGAGGAACAGCGGATCGTCGACTTCGCACACGACCATGGAATGCGCGTCCTCGGCCCGAACATCTTCGGGATCTACTCGGCGTCCGCGTCGCTCGATGCGACCTTCGGACCGGGCGGGATCCTGTCGGGCCACGTGGCGATCATCTCGCAGAGCGGCGCGCTCGGCGTGGCGATGATCGGAAAGACGGCGGCCGAGTCGATCGGCCTGTCGGCGCTCGTGTCGGTCGGCAACAAGTCGGATATCGACGAGACCGAGCTCCTCGAGTACCTCGCCCAGGATGATGCCACGCGCGTCATCCTCATCTATATCGAGGGCGTCAAGCACGGCGAGCGACTGGTCGAGACGCTGAAGAAGGTGACCCGGGAGAAGCATGTCGTCGTCATCAAGTCGGGGCGCTCGAAGCGCGGCGCGATGGCAGCGGCCTCGCACACCGGGTCGCTTGCCGGGACCGACGAGATCTTCGACAACGTCATGCGGCAGTGCGGCGTCCTGCGGGCGGAGAGCCTGCAGGAGGCGTTCGACTGGGCGCGGTTCCTCGCGGACGCGCCGGTCCCCAAGGGCAAGTACGGGGTGATCGTCACCAACGGCGGCGGCATCGGCGTACTGGCGACCGACGCCTGCGAGAAGTACGACGTCGCCCTCTACGACGACCAGAAGACGCTCAAGGAGACCTTTTCGCCGGTGATGCCGGACTTCGGGTCGTCGAAGAACCCCGTCGACCTGACGGGACAGGCGACGGCCGAGGACTACGCCAAGGCGCTCGACGCGACGCTCGAGAAAGAGGGGATGGACGCGGCGATCGCGCTCTACTGCGAGACCGCCCTGTTCGACGTCAACAAGTTCAAGGAAATCCTCCGCCGGGAGTACGAGCACTACCGAGGCCGCAAGCCGATCATCTTCGCGCTGTTCGGTGGGGACAAGGTCGACCACATCATCGATACGCTCGGCAAGGACGGGGTGCCCGTGTTCGCGAGCGTCTACGAGGCGGTCTCCTGTATGGGCGCGCTGTACCGCTCGTGGCGGAACCTCCGAGAGCAGCCCGAGGAGCCGGAGCTCTACGACTTCGATGCCGACGCGGTGAACGGGATCATCGAGAAGGCCCGGCAGCAGGGCCGCGGATTCCTTCTCGCCGACGAGGCGCAACAGGTCGCCTCGATCCTCGGATTGCCGATGCCCCGTTCGATCGTCGCGGGGAGCATCCAGGAGGCCGTCGACGCCGCAGAAGAGATCGGCTACCCGGTCGTGATGAAGGTCGTCTCCAAGGACATCGTCCACAAGAGCGATGCTGGCGGCGTGGCGCTCGACCTCGACAACAAGAAGGAGGTCGTCGACGCGTACCAGGCGATCCTTCGCAGTTGCCGCGCGTACAAGAAGGACGCTGTCATCAAGGGCGTCGAGGTGGTGGAGATGGCGCCGCCCGGCGTGGAGACGATCATCGGTGCCAGGCAGGACGGGGCGTTCGGCCCGATCGTGATGTTCGGGCTCGGAGGGATCTACGTCGAGGTGATGAAGGACGTGACCTTCCGCGCTGCGCCGGTCAGCCGCCGCGAGGCGCAAAGCATGGTGTCGGAGATCCGCTCCTATCCGTTGCTTCTGGGCGTGCGCGGTGAGAAACGAAAGGACATCGACGAGATCGTCACCGTGGCGACGCGGCTCTCCAGCCTGATCCATCGGTGTCGGGACATCACGGATGTCGAGATCAATCCGCTCGTGGTCTACGATCGCGGGGAAGGGGTCAAAGCAGTGGATGTGAGAATTCTCTTCAAGAAGCGCCCGGAGGTGAAGTGAGATGGGTTCGTTGATCGTTGCCTCGACGCGGATGAGCGCAGGAAAGACGAGTGTCATCATCGGATTGGGCAAGGCGATCGGTCAGAAGATCGGGTACCTGAAGCCGCTCGGCGATCGGTTCCTGTATCGCAAGAAGCGGTTGTGGGACTACGACGCGTCACTCGTGGTCAACCTGTTCGGCCTGACCGAGGAGCCGGAGATGATCAGCATCGGCTTCGATCACTCGAAGCTCCGGTACATGTACGACCGGGAATCGAGCACCGCGGAGATCAAGCGGGTGATCGCCGAGGTGGGCAAGGACAAGGACGCCCTGTTCATCGAGTGCGGGAAGACGCTCTCCTATGGCGCCTCGGTGTACCTCGACCCGCTGACCCTCTCCCACGTGACCGGCGATCCGGTGGTCATCGTGACCGGGGGGACCGAGGATGAGATCGCGGACGATCTGGCCTTCGTCAAGCGGTTCGTGGGGGCCGAGGAAGCGAACATCGGCGGGGTGATCCTGAACAAGGTCGTGCAGCCGGAGGAGTTCAAGGCCGCCCACCTCGCGGACGTTGAGGCCCTCGGGGTGAACGTCCTCGGCGTGATCCCCTACGAGGAAGAGCTGACCACCCTATCGGCGAGCTACCTTGCCGAGCGGCTGTTCGCCCGGGTGATCGCCGGTGAAGAAGGGCTGTCGAAGCGGATCCGCAACGTGTTCGTCGGAGCGATGTCCGTGAACGCCGCACTCGCCGAGCCCCTGTTCTCCAAGCAGGACAAGCTGATCATCACGAGCGGCGATCGCAGCGACATGATCCTCGCGGCGCTGGACGCGGGCGGGACGTCGTGTCTCCTGCTCTCGAACAACATCGTGCCGCCGCCAAACGTCACGGCGCGGGCCCGGCAGCAGGGGGTGCCGCTCTTGCTCGTCCCCTCGGATACGCACACGGTGGCCAAGCAGGTCGACGATCTCGAGCCGCTGCTCACCCGCGACGACACCGACAAGGTGGAGCTACTGACGGACTTGGTGTCAAAGAACGTCGACCTGGAAGGAATTCGAGCGCTCTAGTACAGGACCGGCGTGCGCTGTCGCGTTTCGACGAGGATCGGCGCGCGGGTAGCGCACGTTGGACCGCGCGGCGGCCCCACGTGGGCTGCCGCGTTTGCCTGTCCGGCGCGTGGGGTGCACGGCAGGCCGGTCCGATCGGTGGCTTTCGTTTCGGAGGGCGAGGTGATAGACTAGACGCAAGGGAGTGAACTATGGAAAAGAAACGGATTTGCATACCCTTGGACGTTCCTCCGGCGATGCGGCCGGCCTACACGGAGAACCTCGAGCGGATGACCCGAGGCACCGGCCGGCTGTTGCTCATGGCCGGAGATCAGAAGGTCGAGCACCTCAACGACGATTTCTACGGGCCGGACATCCCCGCGGACGACGCGGACCCCGAGCACCTGTTTCGGATCGCGGCCGCGGCGAGGATCGGCGCGTTCGCCACGCAGCTCGGGCTGATCGCCCGCTACGGGTCGGACTATCCGAACGTGCCCTACCTGGTCAAGCTGAACAGCAAGACGAACCTCGTGAAGACGAAGCAGCAGGATCCCGTGAGCTTGCAGTGGCAGACCATCGAACAGCTTCACCGGTTCCGCGAGACGAGCGGCTTGTCGATCGTCGGTGTTGGCTACACGATCTATCCGGGAAGCGAGCACGAGGCCCAGATGCTCACGGAGGCCGCACGCCTGATCTTCGAGGCGCACCAGCGCGGCCTCGTGTCCGTGATCTGGGCCTATCCGCGCGGACGCGCCGTGGCCGACGAGCACGACGCGCACCTCATCGCCGGGGTTGCAGGCCTGGTCGCCTGCCTCGGCGCCGATTTCGTGAAGCTGAACCCGCCGCAGGGGTCACCGGATGGACCGGCGAAGGCGCTGCAGGAGGCCGTCAAGGCGGCCGGCCGGACCCGCGTGATCTGTGCGGGCGGCAAGGAGGTCGACGTGAAGGACTTCCTCGGCCGCCTCCACGACCAGATCCACATCGGCGGAACCGCGGGGAACGCAACCGGACGCAACATCCACCAACGGCCGCTCGACGAGGCGGTCCGCTTCTGCAACGCGCTCGCGGCGATCACCTTCGACGGGGACAGCGTCGAGCGTGCGCTCGCGGTCTACGAGAACGCCTGACGATGAGCGAGGAAGACTCCGGGGCAAAGGAGGCAAGCATGGGAATCAAGCTCGTCCTGCTTCGGCACGGAGAGAGCCAGTGGAATCTGGAGAACCGGTTTACCGGCTGGACCGACGTCGATCTCTCGGAGAAGGGATGGGACGAGGCGAAGCGCGGCGGGCAGATCCTGCGCGCGGAGGGCTACACGTTCGACGAGGCGCACACCTCGGTCCTCAAGCGGTCGATCCGCACGCTGTGGATCGCGCTCGACGAGCTGGACCTCATGTGGATTCCCGTCTACCGGTCGTGGCGATTGAACGAACGTCACTACGGGGCGCTCCAGGGACTGAACAAGAAGGAGACCGCGGAGCGGTTCGGGAAGGACCAGGTCCATCAGTGGCGGCGCAGCTACGCGGTCCGGCCGCCGATCCTGACCGAAGACGACGAGCGGCACCCCCGCTTCGACCCGCGCTACGCGACGCTCAAGCCCGAGGAGGTTCCCGGCGCCGAATCGCTGAAGGACACCCTCGAGCGGGTGCTGCCCTACTGGCACGAGGTGCTCGTCCCTGCGCTCAAGCGCGGCCGGCGGATCCTTATCTCCGCCCACGGCAACAGCCTGCGCGCCATGGTGAAGTACCTCGACCATATCTCCGATGACGAGATCCCCGGGTTGAACATTCCCACGGGCTTCCCCCTCGTCTACGAGCTCGACGACGACCTGCGGGCCGTGAACCACTTCTACCTTGGCGACAAGGACGAGATCGAGAAGGCGACCAGCTCGGTCGCGGCCCAAGCCCAGACCAAGCAAGGCCAAGCGTAGGGGCGGATGAGCCGGTCGGCAGGCAGGGTGCGCGTCGGGGAGCCGCTCCCGCTCGGGGTGCACCCCCGCGGGTCCGGCGTCAACTTCTCGGTGTTTGCTCGCCACGCGACGGGCCTGGTCCTCGAGCTCTACGCCGAGGCGAGCGACGCGGCGCCCAGCCGCCGGATCGTCCTCGACCCTCGATCGAATCGAACCGGGGACGTCTGGCACGTGTGGGTCGAGGGGCTGGCGCCGGGACAGCTCTACGGCTATCGGGTCGACGGGCCGTACCGCCCGCAGGAGGGGCACCGGTTCAACCCGCACCGACTCCTGCTCGACCCCTGCGCGACGGCGATCGCGCCGAACGGGGAGTGGCGATTCTCCGAGGCCCTCGGCTACGATCCGGAGGCTCCAGAGGCGGACCTCTCGCTCTCGACGGCCGACAACGCCGCCGCGATGCCCAAGTGTGTCTTCACCGACGAGATGTTCGATTGGGAGGGGGACGCGCCCCTGCGGATTCCATGGTGCGACACGGTGATCTACGAGACGCACGTTCGTGGATTCACGGTTCACGCGACCGCCGGCGCCAAGCACCCGGGCACCTACCTCGGCCTCGTGGAGAAGCTTCCCTACCTGCAGGATCTCGGGGTGACGGCGGTCGAGCTGATGCCGGTCTTCGAGTTCAACGAACACGAGCTTGATCGCCGTGATCCGCTCTCCGGACGGCGGTTGCGCAACTACTGGGGCTACAGCCCGGTGGGGTTCTTCGCGCCGAAGGCGTCGTACGCGAGTGAGCCGGCCGCCCCGTCCCACGAGTTCAGGGCGTTGGTCAAGGCCTGCCATGCCGCGGGCATCGAGGTCATCCTGGACGTCGTCTTCAACCACACCGCGGAGGGCAACGAGCTCGGACCGACCCTGTCCTTCCGGGGGATCGACAACGCGATCTTCTACGCGCTTTCCGAGAATCGTCGGTTCTACCGTGACGACACCGGGACCGGGAACACCGTGAACGCCAACCACCCCGTGGTTCGGGACCTGATCCTCCAGGCGCTGCGATACTGGGTGATCGAGATGCACG
>Ga0068714_10002963_pt1 | contig 20807 bp, 18 predicted proteins | sample MTBNYHSulfiMetaG_FD_62988 | JGI IMG/M metagenome (GOLD analysis project Ga0068714, IMG submission 62988) | Enrichment culture microbial communities from rom New York Harbor, USA that are MTBE-degrading - MTBE-NYH (New York Harbor Sulfidogenic)... | ecosystem: Environmental > Aquatic > Marine >... | reverse complement strand
CTCTCTCTCCAGGCCATGACCATCCTCCTCCCCGTCGGTCATAGCCCAAAAGTGTCACCCATGTGCCCGGTTTATTCTGTTACCCATGTGCCCGGTTCATACCACAACCCCTGCCACCGCCAACCCCCCCGTTCATCCCGTGATCCTTCAGGTAAGGCCGGCCAAGCCTGACCCGACCTCCCCCTCCCCCGCCCTGGTTCTGGTCCCGGCCCTCCCCTGTTGGCATGACTCCTTCCCTCCCGGAGGTTATAATGCCTGGTCAAGTTCATTGGTCTCCCGGTCCGTAAGGACACCAGGGCCGCCTCCGGTTTATTGCAGAGAGTCTGAAAGGGCCCAGGCCATCAAGACCGACCCGCCGCCCAAGGACACTCCCGGAAAGCTGGGGACCTTTCCCGGGGTTTTCACCCCCAGCATCCTGACCATCCTGGGGATCATCCTCTTCCTGCGGCTGGGCTACGTGGTGGGGCAGGCGGGCTTGGGCCGGTCCCTGGTCATCATCGGCCTGGCCAACGCCATCTCGGTTTTGACCAGCTTCTCCCTCTCGGCCATCGCCACCAACCTCAAGGTCAAGGGGGGAGGCGACTACTACCTCATCTCCCGGACCCTGGGAGTGGAGTACGGCGGGGCCATCGGGCTGGTCCTCTTTCTGGCCCAATCGGTCTCCGTGGCCTTCTACAGCATCGGCTTCGGCGAGGTCCTGGTGGACATGATCCCCGGAGCCTCCCCGGCTTATGTCCGGCTGGCGGCCGCGGCCGCGCTCTGCGCCTTGTTCGTCCTGGCCTGGCTGGGGGCCGATTGGGCCACCAGGTTCCAGTACCTGGTCATGGCCGCCCTGGCCGCGGCCCTGATCTCCTTCTTCATCGGCGGCCTGCCCGGATGGGAGCTGACCTCGGTTCTGGACAACTGGACCTCGCCCCAAGGGGGCTCCGGTTTTTGGCTGATCTTCGCCATCTTCTTTCCGGCCGTGACCGGCTTCACCCAGGGGGTGAGCATGTCCGGCGACCTCAAGGACCCGGGCCGGAGCCTGCCCCTGGGAACCTTCCTGGCGGTGGGGATCTCCATTCTGGTCTACTTCGCGGTGGCCCTGGTCCTGGCCGGGAACCTCCCCCTGGAGACCCTGGCCCGGGACTACCGCTCCATGAAGAGGATCGCCGGGCTGCCCTATCTCATCGACGCCGGGGTGGTGGCCGCCACCCTTTCCTCGGCCATGGCCTCCTTCCTGGGGGCTCCCAGGATCCTCCAGGCCCTGGCCAAGGACCGGATCATCCCCTTTCTCAACCCTCTGGCCAAGGGCTCCGGTCCCCTCGACAACCCCCGGCGGGGGGTCCTGGTCTCCCTGGCCATCGCCCTGCCCACGGTGGGGCTGGGGAAGCTGAACCTGATCGCCCCGGTGGTCTCCATGTTCTTCCTCATCTCCTACGGCCTCCTCAACTACGCCACCTTCTTCGAGGCCCGGTCGGCCAGCCCTTCCTTCAGACCCCGCTTCCGGTATTACGACCAGCGGTTGAGCCTCCTGGGCTTCCTGGCCTGCCTGGGGGCCATGCTGGCCATCAACCTGGCCGCCGGCCTGGCCGCCGTGGCGGTCCTGATGGCCGTCTACCAGTACCTCCAGCGGACCAGCGGCCCGGCCCGGTGGGCCGACAGCCGCCGTTCCTACCACCTCCAGCGGATCAGGGAGCACCTTCTGGCCGCGGCCGGGGAGACCGAGCACCCCCGGGACTGGCGGCCGGAGATCGCCGCCCTGACCCACGACCCCGAGCGTCTCTCTCCCCTTCTCCGGCTGGCCGGCTGGCTGGAAGGCGGCACCGGTCTGACCGTGGCCGTCCGGCTCCTGGAAGGTAAAGGGGCGAGGATCATCAGGCGGCACCGGGAGGCCGAGGAGGACCTGAGCAGGGCCCTGGCCGAAAAGGGGCTCAAGGCCTTCCCCCTGGTGGTGGACGCCCCCGACCTCCGCCTGGGGCTCCACGTCCTTCTCCAGGCCATCGGCCTGGGCCCCTTGAAGGTCAACACCATCCTGGTCGACTGGCCCCGCCGGGAGAGCGGCCAGGGGGTCGGCGCCCTCAACCAGCTCGGCTACGGCCGGGGCTTGAGGATCGCCTTTCGCCTGGGATTCAACCTGGTCATTCTCCGCCGGGAGGCGGGCGACTGGGCCGGGTTGGAGGCTGAGCCGAGGATCGATGTCTGGTGGCGGGGGGACGCCACCTCCCGGCTGATGCTCCTCCTGGCCTACCTCATGACCAGGAACGAGGCCTGGTCCAAGGCCTCCATCCGCCTCCTGGCCTCTCCCCGGACCGAGGAAAAGGAAGCGGCCCTGGAGGGCCTGGAGGCCGTCCTCCAGGAGGCCAGGATCGAGGCCCGCCCCGAGGTCGTGGAGGACCTGAGCCCGGAGACCATCACCCGGGTCTCAGCCGCCTCGGACCTGGTCTTCCTCCCCTTCCGGCTCAAAGGCGACTCCCTCCTGGGCCCCGGCGGCCTGCCCCTGGAAGAGCTGGCCCGGAGCCTGCCCTCCCTGGTCATGGTCATGGCCGCCGGGGAGGTCGATCTGGACGCCGAGCCCGAGGAGGGCCAGGCCGGGGAGCTGGCCGCGGCCATGGACGCCCTGGCTGAAGCCCGGGCCAGGCTCCAGGAGGCGGAGCGGGAGGCGGCCTCCGCCACCCAGGAGGTGGAGGAGCGCTTAAGCCTGATCGAGGGCTCTACCGAGCCGCCCAGCGGACAGGAGCTGACGGCCCTGGTCAAGGCCGTCCTCAAGGCCAAGGACGAGGCCCAGCAAGCCTCCCGCCAGGCGGCCCGGGCCAAGGCCAAGGCCGAGTTGGCGGCCCGGGAGGTGGAGGCCCTGGGAGGATCGCCCCTGCCCCTGGAGGAGCCGGAAAAAACCCGGGAGGACTGACCGGCTCGCGGGGCCATGACGGTCCTCATGAAATATCCGGGCTAATCCTCCTCCTCGGGCTTGGTCAGCGGCTGCCCCCTTCTCCGGGCCAGCTCCTGGAGGTCGTCCACCTCGTCCTTCTCGTCCACGATCTCCCGGCCCACCAGGGTCTCCAGGACGTCCTCCAGGGTCACCAGGCCCCTGATGGAGCCGTACTCATCCACCACCAGGTAGATGTGCTCCCTCCGCCTCAAAAAATGATCCAGCAGGGCCAGGACGTTGAGGGTGTTGGGAACGTACCTCAGCGGTTGGACCATCTGGGCCAGGGTCAGCTCCAGGTCCGTGCCCTCGGCCTGGCAGACCTTCTCCTTGAGGACGTAGCCCACCAAGTCCTCCGGCCCCTCCCGGTAAACCGGGATCCTGGTGTGCCCCCACTGCCGGGCCTGGGCCCGGACCTGGCCAACCTTGAGTGAACCGTCCACTGTCTGGATGACCGTCCAAGGGGTCATGATGTCCCTGGCCGTGAGCTCCTCCAGAAGAATAATGTTCTGGATCAGGCTGTGCTCCAGTTGGGATATCTGACCCCCGTGGGCCCCCAGCCTGGCCGCGGCCAGAAGCTCCGCCTCGCTGACCAGGGGTCCGGGTTTTTTCCCCCGCTGGATATAGCCGGTGACGGCCTTGGTCAGCCAGATCAGGGGCCATAAAAACCAGACCATGCCTTTGAGGGGCCAGACCGACCAGCGCCACATCCACCGCCAGTGGACCGCCCCCACCGTCTTGGGGATGATCTCGCTGAAAAGGAGAATAAAGAGAGTGAAAAAAACAGAGAACAGCCACAGGTACTGGTGCCCCCAGACCTCCCCGGCCGACCAGCCGGCCACGGCCGCGCCGGCCGTGTTGGCCACGGTGTTCAGGATCAGGATCGCCGCCAGGGGCTGATCCAGCCTCTTCTTCAAGCCCCGCATGGCCAGGGCCATGCGGTCCCCGGCCGCGCCGGCCGCCTCCAGGGTGATGACCCTGGTGGAGTAGAGAACCGACTCCAGAAGGGAGCACAGGGCGGAGACGATGATCGAGATCCCCGCGGCAAGGACTAGAACAATCATTGGACCTCCAGCCGCCTTCCAAGGCGGTGGCCTCCTGGGTGGCCGCCTCTCCGGGCGGAAGAGCTCCGCCCGAAAACAACTCATCCCGTAACTAATCTTAAATCAGGGTCTCAGCCTAGACCCGTCGATCTCAGGGCAGGCTCCCCTCGTCCGGCTCGTCGCCCGCTCCGGGCGGGCCCTCCTCCTCCGGCCGGCTGGCCTGGTCCTCCTTGCGGGGCGGTGAGGGAAGGTCCTTCTTGAAGACCACCGTCCGGTAGGGGAAGGGGATCTCGATCCCCTCCCGGTCGAACCTTTTCTTGACCGCCTCGATCAGGTGGAACCTGGCCGACCAGTAGTCGTCCACGTTTTTGGTGTAGAGGTTGACCCTCAGGGTGATGGAGAAGTCCCCCCACCCGACCACCTTGACCCAGGGCGGGTCCGGGGCCGATCCGTCGGCCATCCGGTGGGGGCATCTGCGGGCCTCGTCCAGGAGGAGCTCCCGGGCCAGGTCCAGGTCGGTGTCGTAGCTGACCCCGAACTCCAACCGGACCAGGAGGAGCTGGTCGGTCAGGGTGTAGTTGACCAGGGTCATCTGGTCCAGCTTCTCGTTGGGGATGACGATCCGGGTCAGATCCCAGGTCAAAAGAACGGTATGGCGGAGGGTGATGTCCTCGATGATCCCGTAATCCTCTTCGATCTTGACCGTGTCCCCGATCCTGATGGGCCGGTAGACGGCCAGGGCCACCCCGGAGATCAGGTTGGCGAAGGTCGACTTGGCCGCGAACCCGAAGATGACCGCGGTGATCCCGGCCCCGGCCACCAGGGTTCCCAGAAAGGCCCTCAGGCCGGGGACGATGGAGGCGAAGATCATGAAGGAGATCAGGAGGACCAGGAAGCTTTTCAGGTGGAGAACGAACCGCCACAGGGTCTCGTCGGTCCGGGGAAAAAACCTCCGGAAGTGCTTCTCCCACCGCCCGGCCAGCCGCCCCAGGAACCAGGAGCAGAGCCAACCCAGGCCGAAGATCACCACCCCGGCCGCCACCGCCCCGGGGAAGGTGGCCGGATCAAGGAGAGAGGATATGCCTAAGCCCGCCTCCAAGAGTTTTCCCGATAACCGCTTTCGCCGGTGACAGTGGTAAAGTTAACATTCCCGGCCGGTCATGGCCAGTCGGTTTTGGCCCGGCCCGGGGGATAAGGCGGGACCTCATGAACCCCGAAGTTGTTTCTCCGGCCCTCTTTTGTCATCATCATCCCCAGGACTGGAGAGTGGTTTCCCTGGAAGGAGGAGAGGCGTGATCTACACCGTCACCCTCAACCCGGCCCTGGACAGGGCCCTGAGGGTCGATCGCCTCAGGGAGGAGGATACGGTCAGGGTCAGCGGCGAGACCATTTACGCGGCCGGCAAGGGGATCGACGTCTCCCGGGTCATCCGGGAGCTGGACGGCCGGTCCGTGGCCTTGGGGCTGGTGGGGGGTTACGCCGGCCTCCAGCTGGAGGGGTTCCTGATAAACGCCGGGGTGATGTGCGACTTCATCAGGATCGCCAACGAGACCAGGACCAACCTCATCATCAAGGAGGAGGAGACCGGACGGCAGTACGTCATCAGCGCCGCCGGCCCGGAGATCAACGCCAGCGAGATCGGCCGTCTCTACCAGCACTTCCTCCAGCTCCAGGACATGGACTTCCTGGTCCTCTCGGGGAGCCTGCCCAGGGGGGTGACCCCCAACCTCTACGGGCAGCTTATTCTGGCCGGCAAGAAGAACCGGGCCTTTGTCCTTCTGGACGCCGACGGGAGGGCCCTGACCGAGTCCATCGCCTTCGGCCCGGACTGCATCAAGCCCAACCTCTACGAGCTCTCCCGGCTGGTGGGCCGGAAGCTGGCCACCGAGGGGGAGATCCTGGAGGCCTGCCGGGAGCTCCACCAGAGGGGGGTCCCCTCGGTCCTGGTCTCCCGGGGCGAGGCCGGGCTGATCTTCTCCAAGGGGGAGCAAAGGTTCAAGGCCGTGGCCCCGCCGGTGGTGGTGGACTCCACCGTGGGGGCCGGCGACTCGGCCGTGGCCGGGTTCATCCTGGCCCTCTCCCAGGGCCGGGACCTGGCCGATTGCGTCCGGCTGGCCTGCGCCGCCGGGACGGCCACCGCCCGAACCCCGGGGACCGCGCTCTGCCACAAAATGGACGTGGAGGAGATCCTGGCCCAGGTCAGGGTGGAGGCCCTGTGAGAATCAGGGGTCGAAGAAACAGGGAAGTGGGCTAACCCTCGAGCCGGCCGCTCTCCAGGAGCGACCCGACCAAGGGGACCAGGCCTTGGAAGGTGGTGATCCAGACCCTCTCCCCCCTGGGTCCCCAGACCCGGGGATCGGTCGGGCCGAAGGCGGCCACGGTGGACCGGCCCAGGGCGGCGGCCAAATGAGTAACCCCGCTGTCCGGTCCGACGAAGAGCCCGGCCCCGGCCACCAGGCCGGCCAGCTCGGCCATCTTGGGATCGGCCGCCAGCCGGGCCCCGAACCCCTGGGCCAGGGCGGCCAGCTCCCGGCGAAAGCCGGGGCCCTCGGCCGGCCCGGCCGTGACCAGGACCTTCAACCCGGCCCGGTTCAAGCGGGCCAAAACCTCTTCCACCAGGGCCAGGGGGAGCCTCTTCTCCTGGCCGCCGCTCCCCGGGGCGATGAGGGCGTACTCTCCGGGCCGGGCCGGAGGGGACCGAAAGGCCAGCGGCTCGGCCGGTCCCCTGAACCCTTCCCGGACAAGACCTCCCACCTGCCAGTCCGAGACATGGACCGCCCGGGTCCCGGGCGGCCGGGTGGGGACCCTGATGATCCTGGGGACTTGGCTCGATTCCAGGTTCCTGATGAGTTCATCGGCGGGAGCGGCCGAGAAGACCGCCGCCAGCTCGAACCCGGCCAGCCATCGCCTCAGCTCCGGCCCCGGCCCGGGTCCGAAAAGAGAGGCCAGGGCGCCCTCCTCCCGGTCCCGGATCCTCTCCGGGTCCAGGAACAGCCGGGCCCACTCCGGCCGGCCCACCAGGTGGAGCTCCCTTGGGGGCGGGCCGAAGGCCAGGAGGCCCAAGGCCGGGAGGGAGAGGATGAAATCCCCCAGGGCTCCGAAGTGAAGGGCCAGGACCCGGGCTCCGTCCTTATCCGGTCTCAACCCCGTCTCCTCCTCCGACCTTTGCCGGCCGATCCGCTGGGCAAGGATTATAGCCCCTTTCCCTGAAAAACGACCCTCCCCGGGAGATACCCCGGGGAGGGCCTTGTGGGAGGAGCCTGATTATCGTTCCGGCCGGGCCGGGAAGACCTCACCGGGGCACGATCACCGGACCCGGCCGGAAGTAAAACCCCGGCGGATGGTGGCGGTGGCCCTGGTGCCGGTCATGGCCGTGACCCACCACCCCCGGCGGAGGGATCACCACCGCGCAGCCGGTCAAAAGGGTCATCATCAAAACCAGGCTCAGGATGGTCAAGCGAAGCTTCATGATCAACCTCCTTGGTCCTCCCGGCCGGTTACGGCCTGGACCGCCAGTGACCGGGCTCGGGTCTGAAGGGACGGTCGGGAACCCAGCAATGCAGCCGGGGTGACCAGCGGTATCCGGCCGGGTGCCTGACCAGCCGGGGCTTGACCACCACCGGGGCCTTGACCAGGATTCTGGGGGTCACCACGACCACCTCGGGCTGCCAGACCTTGACCTTTACCCGGGACGGATGGGCGGCCCAGGCCGCGGCCGTCAGGCAGAGGACCATGACCGAGGCCAGGACCAGCGTCAGGATGGACTTCATCTTTCACCTCCTAAAAGGCGGGCCGTTTCCTGGGCCGCCGTTGGGGGTTGTCGGTTTTCAACTCCTGGAACAGGACCCGGAGCCGCTGCCACCTGGCGCGCCCCAGGAGCTTTCTCACCTCCAGTAAAAACTGGGATTGGGCCATGGCCAGTCCGGCCTGGGCCTGGCTGATTTTTTGGAACTGGTCGCTGATCGCCTCCTGGTCCAGGCCCTCTCGATCGAAGTAGCTGTCGATCAGCAGCCGGGCCTCCTGGATCTGGCTCCGGAGGGCGATCCTGGTCCGGCTCAGCTCCAGGAAATGGTCGTCCAGGGCCCGCTGCTCCTCCTGGGTCAGCTTGAGCTCCTCGGCCACCCGGGCCGTCTGCCACCACTTGCCCAGGGGGCCGGGGGGTTGGTCCTGGGCCCGGCAGTCGGGGCTGATTATCAAGAGGGTGACCGCCAGAACGGGGATCAGGGCTTTGCTCAGCGTGGCTTTACTCAAAACGGCTTTACTCAACATGGCTTTGCTCCCAGGTCCAATAAGGAGTAAGTCTCAGCCGCCGGGGGCGAGATGAAATCAAGGAAGTCCTGGTCCAGGGAGGGTCCGCCCTGGCCCAGAACGTAGAGGTGGAAGGGGGAGAAGACCTCCTCGTCGGTGAGACCGAGATCGGCCACCACCGTCCCCGCCTCCAGGGCCGCCATCCGGTACAGGTCATGACCCCTTGCTCCCGGCTCCCGGTCCAAGGGTCCCAGCCAGAGGCTCCAGACCAGAACCGCCGCGGCCACGAAACCGGCGGCCAAGGGCATCAACCAGGCCGGTCCGGTCCGGGTCCGCTTCTCCTCCAAGGGCAGAGCCGCCCGCCGGGGCGGAACCGGGGTGGCGGCCTTGGCCTTCCGGCCCAACCCCTCCAGATCCTGCTTCAGCCTGGACCACTCCTCCTGGCAGCGGGGGCAGGCCTCCAGGTGGTCCCTGGCCGAGCCGCTCAGCCGGTCCGGCTCGACCACGGCCAGGCTCAGCTCCTCGTTATCCAGATGGGTCTCGGGGCTCATTGCTCTTCCCTCAACATCCGCCGCAGGTCCTGGTTCCTCTTGAACTTGGCCACGGCGCGATAAAGATGGGTCTTGACCGAGCTTTCGTTCTTTTCCAAGGCCTCCGCCGTCTCCCTGATGCTCAGCTGATCCAGGAAGCGGAGGGTGAAGACCTCCCTCTCGGCCCGGGGGAGCTCCCTGGTGAACCTTCTGACCTTCTGCCAGAACTCCCTTCTGGCCAGCTCCTCCAGGGCGTCCTCCCCGGCCCGGCCGGTCTCCGGTCCCGGACCGGACGTCTCCGCGTCCGAAGAAAGGACGAAGATGGAGAGAACCTTTTTCCGGCGATGGAAGTCCCGGACCAAGTTCAGGGCGATGCTGTAAAGCCAGGGCTTGAACCTGCCGCTCTCCTTGAGGCCGGGCAGCTTGCGGAAGGCCTTGAGAAAGACCTCCTGGGCCAGGTCCTCGGCGTCCATCCTGGAACCGGTTCGGTAGTAGATCATCCGGAAGATGTCCCCCCAGAACATGTCGGCCAGCTTCTCAAAGGCGTTCCTTTCGCCGTCTTTGGCCCGGCCGGCCAGGACCTCGACCATGGAGACCGTCTTTGACTCGTGGGGCTCTCTCTGAAGTTCGGCCAGGTTCAGCATCATCTCTCGCATCCGGTCAGGTCCCGCCTTGAAAACGGTCTTTGACTCAAAAGACGGCCGGGGGTGGAAATTAGTCTACAAAAAAGTTCCGGCCCCGGGGAAATTCACTTGGGGCCGGGAATTGCAACTGGATTTTCGTTGTGTTTATGGGGTCAAGAGGAGAAGAGGATGAAGACCGTAAAAACTGAATCCTGGCTTGTTTGAGTTACAAGCCCTTCTAATGATCCGCTTGGTGCCCCCATCTGACGTTAGGCAAACCAATTTTATGGGGAGAGGACAGTTCCGTTGTTCCTTGATGGTGTTACGGAACTATATTAACTACTTTAAATAAATGAGGATTCGCATAAACCAGGCAAAAGGACAAGTCAAGTGCCGGTCCGGAGAACGGGCTCTTATCTTTACTCGCCTTCCTCCTCTTGGTCCGTGGTCTGCTTCTCCTTTTCTTGCCCCCGCCGTTTTACGCCGAGTTGCTCTAACTGATGCCGGCAAGCCTCCAACTTGGCCTGCTCCTTGGCCACACGCCGAAAAGCCAACTGAGCCGATTCCTCCGCCTCCTCAGATTGGCGCCTGCGTTCGGCTGCCTCTTCATCGGACAGGCCCTCAACTTCCTGCGCAGCCAGTTTTTTTTCCTCCGCATCCCTAAGGGATTCCTCCCGGTCCTTTTCTGCCAGGCGCAGACGCTCTTCAACCTTCTGCAAGGCATCCAAGGCCTCGGCCACCTCTGCCGCCTTGCCCTCATCCGGTTCAGCCGTCAGGTCCAAATCCGTGCCCGCCAGGATCAGAGCGGTTACGGGCAGGTTTTCCAGAAGATCCGCCACCTCCTGGCCAAAGGGCCCCTGGATGCTGTTTCCCATCAGTTTGAATGGCAAAAACAGCAGGCTGGAGTCACAGCAAAGGCTGGCCAGGGTCTCGGGATCAGGGTTTTCCAAGGCAACGGGTTTGGCGGGGATACGGTAATCCTCCAAAAGCTGGCCAAGGGGTTCTTGCCCCTGCCCGCTGTCAGACTGGTTGCCGGGGTCTATGACCCGGATGGACGCCCCTTCCCAGAACGGGGACTTGGTGGCGAGGTAGGCCAAAAGAAGCATCAACCGGCTCGTGGCGTCACCTGACCACCACACGTCTATCTGTCGGTCCGCCGCGGGCTTGTCTGCCAGGGCGCTCCATTGGTCCTCCCGGGCCGACAAGACCACCACGCTGTATCCCAAGCGGTATATGCTGCGCAGACTGCGCCCATAGCGCAGCTGCCGTATGGCGCCGGTCCCGGCTTGCGGGCTGTCCGGCCAGTTGGCCAGCACCAGATTGGCCTTGAGCGGGCCCACGCCATAGGCCTGCACCAGCACCTGCAGCCCCTCCTCCGGGTCGGGAGTCACTACCACCATGGGGAATACGTCCAGGCCTCGGGACAGAATGTCGCTGGCCAATTCCTCCTCGGTCTTCCCCCGAACCCGGGGCATGCCGGCGCCCTGGGCTTCCACCAACTGGGCCAAGGTCACGATGCCGCTGCCTCCCTCCAACCAGTGGGCAAAGCGCACCAGGCGTTCCCGCCTCTGTGGATTGTCGGACAGGGCCAATACCTGCGGCCGCCAGTTGCGAGGATGATCCACCTCTCTGGCCGCCGAAATCAGGTGCTCCCGCACCTGCTGCAAATGGTGGGATTTTTGGCTGTCAGCCCAGCGCAGGGGCAGATCGGCCCGCTTCAGGTATTGATGCAGGCCAAATAGCACCGCCGTGGCCACGGCACCAGAGGCGGGATCAATGGCCAGCATGGTGCCAAGACAGGCCAAGCCCCCCAGCAGACTGAGCCGGTAGTCAAACCAGCGGAAACGCGGTCGGAACGAGGGGCTTTTGGAACGGGCCTCATAGAAAGTGGCGTAATTCAATAGCCCGTAGGAGATAAGGAAGAACATGGAAACAACTGGGGCGATGAGGTTTAGTTGGCCGAAGCCGACGGCTGCGTAGGCTATGGCCGCGGTGAGCAGCACCCCCCGCCTGGGGTTATTGGCTGGGCCTGCGCCCCGGGCAAAGGGATTCAGGAGCTTGAATATCTTGTCCCCGGCCAGGGACTGCAGTATGCGCGGAGCGCCCAGGAAAGAGGCCATGGCCGATGAAAGGGTGGCTGCGATTACACCGGCATCCACCAGGGGCTGGAACAAGGCCACCTTTTTCATGGCCTGGTAGTCACCGGCCAGCTGGGCCAGGGGAAGTACCGCGGCCAAAACCAGGGCCACCCCGAAGTAGATCAGGATGGAAAGCCCCACCGCCCAAAAGGTGCCCAAGTGCAGGCTGCGTCCAGGGTCCCGGAGGTCGCCTGACATGCTGACCCCCTGGGTGAATCCGGTCACCGCCGGAAAGAAAATGGCGAAAATTACCCAAAAGGCCGGTCCTTCCCCTGGTGAGGCCCAGTTGCGCCCAATCTGGCCCAAGTTCACCTGGGCAAGCCCCCCCAGGAAGAACGAAACCAGGGCCGCGCCCAGGACGGCCATCACCACGTACTGGAACCGGGTGGCCCAGTCCGCACCCAACCAGGCCAGTGCGAACAGGCACGATACCGCGATCAAGGCAATCAATTGCACGCGCCATATAGGACCATCCCCCCAAAAGGCACTGATCACCTCGCCAAAGCCCAGGCAGTAAAAGGCGATTGACACGGATTGGGCCAGGAAAAGCACAATGCCTATGGCGCCGCCGAACTCCAGACCCAAGGTGCGGGAGATCAGGTAGTAGACTCCCCCGCCCTTGACCTTAAAGTTGGTGGCCACGGCTGAAAGGGAAATGCTGGTCAAGACGCTGATGGCGTTGGCCAAGCCGATTATGACCAGCGCCCGCCAAAGGCCGGCAGAGCCCACCACGTAGCCCAGGCGCAGAAAAAGGATTATTCCCAAAATGGTCAGGATGCTGGGAGTGAACACCCCGGCAAAGGTGCCCATGCCGGCAGCGGCCGCATTTTTTTCGTTTCCCTGGGGCAATGTTCTCACCGTGAAATCCTTTTGGCGGCGATCGTTATCTTGTTTATGAAAATATACTTCACCCCAGGTTATGCGGCACCCTCCCAGGCAAATTGGTCTCGGCCTTCCGAGGCCGGATGCACTATTTCGCGACGACTGCTTTATGGCCGCATTGTTGTTGGGAAAGTCGACTAGGCGCTGACGACAAAACTAAGACCCGCCCGGGGCACGCCTCCGCGGTTGGACCCGGCTTAAAAAATGGAGGCGGCCAAGGGTGATCCTGCCCTGAATTGATGGCACCCTGGTAAGTATCTTTGCTGCTTGAGGAGACGTTCGCCACCAGAAAGCGCCGGCAGTACCCGCGAGAGTTCAAAGTTGAAGGGGTGAAGTTGGTAACCGAGGGCGGGATGGTGAGTATTTCCTTGGCGTTGAGTGCGATGGAGCCAGGTACCATTACTCAAAGTCGGCTCGTGACAGGGATCGTTTAAGGCAAACTATTTTAGAGGCAAAAGATTGTTATATTCATCATACCTGGTCTACAGATTGGTATAAACTACCCCCTCGCAAGCGGCGGGGTCTTGAACCCTAAAGGAAGAATAAACTCAGACCTCCAAGTTCCCTGTAGACCAAACCACCTCCCGGCCCGTCTTTAGTCCCAAAAGCGGAGCTTAAGCCCCGCCAGGGAGCCCAGACCCAGGAGGTTCGAGATGAAAAGGCTTCTTCCCCTAATCGTCATAATTTTCACCTTCGCCGCCTTGTTCGCCTTCCGGCCGGTACCGGCCAATGCCGGGATGGGCTTCTGGACCGAGGCCGGTCCGGACTCGGTCCGGGCCACGGCCGTGGTCTTCGACCCCACCAACTCATTAAAGCTCAACCTGGGCACCTGGGGCCAGGGGGTCTACCGCTCCCATGACGGCGGGTCCACCTGGCAGACTTTTTCGGAAGGCCTGGACAACCCCTATGTCAACGACCTGATCATCGACCCCCTCAACCCCATCAAGATGTTCGCGGCCACCTACGGCGGCGGGGTCTTCCGCTCCTTTGACGGCGGCCACTCCTGGGAGCAGGCCGCGGACGGCCTGGCCTGCCTGTCGGTCAACTGCCTGGCCATGGACCCATCCAACCCGGGGACCCTCTTTGCCGGGACTCTGACCGGGGTCTACCGGACCCTGGACGGCGGAGACGCCTGGGAGCTGGTCTTCCCCTCTACCGCCCCGGTCCAGGCCCTGGCCCTGGACCCCAACGACCCCCTGACCGTCTACGCAGCCACCGAGGGCGACCGGGTCCACAAGACCGTTGACGGCGGATCGACCTGGAGCCGGGCCTCCATCCGCCTCTCCGGGGCCTATGTCTACTCCCTGGCCCTGGACCCGGCCCAGGAAGGGGTCCTCTACGCCGGAACCTACAACCGCGGGGTCTTCAGGACCCAAAGCGCCGGCTTTGTCTGGCAGCCGGTCAACCAGGGTCTGCCCATTGGCGACTATGCCCTGGCCCTGACCCTCAATCCCCTGGAGAGCGGAACCGTCTACTGCGGAACATTCCACAACGGGGTTTATAAAAGCTCCGACCAGGGCGGCCAATGGGAGAAGGTTGGCGATTTCTCGGCCGGACCGGAGGTCTGTGATCTGGCCGTGGACCCGGCCAACCCGGCCAGGCTCCTGGCCGCCACCGGCCAGGGGCTCTTTTCCCTCACCCAGTTTACCCTCGCCCCGGCCCTCTAGTCCAAGGCAGCGGGCCGGCCCCGACCGGCCCGCCTTCTATCCCGGACACTTCACTTGCCTGAGTTGGCCGCAGATGCAAGGCGCGGGACGCGAAGCTCTAGTCATCCCCTTGCGAGGGTCACTTGGGCACGGCAGATGCGGCCAAATCGGCTCGGTCTATACACCCCGAGGGGGGTGAAGACCGCCAAAGATTCCTCACCTGGCAAAGGTTACAACCTGTCACCCCGGGGAATAGCTCCTAACTCGATGTAGCCAAGTGAAATATTTCCTAATTTATTTTCCTCGTTGGCGGTCTTCATGAAATCTTCGGGCTAGCTCGGTTTCGCTTACCAACCCATTCCCGGGAATTTTTCCTCTTGGTTCCGGCCGCCCTGGTTTCTCCTTTGTTCAGTCCTCCTTTGACCTTCTTGATCATCCACCCGGCTTAAGCCCAGCACTCCGGCCCGGGCGGTCCAACCCCTCCGGCGAATAGTGGTTGACAGCCCCGGTGGTCTTGTGGATACATGGATACATGGACTCCAGGTACCGCCTGAACGGCTTGGCCAACTGGGAGGCCGAACCGCCCAAGTCCATCTCCAACCAGGTCTACGACCTCCTCAAGGGGAAGATCCTGGCCAGCGAGATCGAGCCGGGCGAAAGGCTGATGCAGATCCCGGTGGCCGAGGCCCTGAGCGTCTCCCGGACCCCGGTGCGGGAGGCCTTCCTCCGCCTGGAGCACGACGGGCTGGTGGAACGCCTGGCCCAGGGCGGGGTTCGAGTCACCCCCCTCAGCCTGGAGACGATCAACAAGGTTTTCGGCATCCGGGGGGTCCTGGAGGGCTACGCCGCCGAGCTGGTCTGCGACAACATCAGCCCGGAGAGCCTGGAGGAGCTGGAGCTGCTCAGGGACCAGGCCATGGAGCTCCTCTCCAACCAGGAGTTGGACGAGGAAGCCAAGCTGCGGAACTTCTTCCAGCTCAACACCCGCTTCCACGACGTCATCTACGTGGCCACCGGTAACGAGTATCTGGAGAGGACCATCACCAACCTGAAGAACCTGGTCTTAAGAATGCGGGCCATGGGGCTCCGGCGGACCGACACCTGGATCCAGGCCTGGCAGGAGCATGCCCGGCTCATCGAGCTGATCAAGGCCAAGGACAAGGTCGGCATCTCCAGGTTGATGAGGGTTCACGTGACCAACGCCGCTCAACACGTGATCAGTACTTTTCTGGGCAGCGGGTCCGAGTAGGCGAAGGTCGGTTTTCCCGGGGGATGGGTCGGCCTGAGAAGCGGCCCGGTCGATGAAAAGATCTTTTACTTCACAGGGAGGAGAATGGAGATGCGTTTCAAGGTAGTTACAAGTCTGCTTCTGGCCCTGGCCCTGACCCTGTCCCTGGGCGGACCGGTCAAGGCCGAAAAACCCATCGAGCTGGCCTTTGCCCTCCACACCGCCCCGGGCGGCCCGGACCACATGGCGGTGGAGGTCTTCAAGGCCCTGGTGGAGACCCGCTCCAAGGGCAAGCTGGTGGTCAACCTCTTCCCCGGGGCCCAGTTGGGCGGTGAGCGCGACAACCTGGAGCAGCTCAAGCAGGGCGAAGTGGCCATGACCCAGTCCGGAGACCTGTGCGTCTCCCTCTACGCCCCGGAGTACGGGCCGATGATCATCCCCTTTGTCTTCCCCTCGGTGGAGGACGTCTTCAAGGCCTGGAACGGAATGATCGGCGAGAAGATCAAGGACGCCTTCATGAAGAAAGGCGGCATTCACCTCCTGGGCATCCAGCGCCGGGGCTCCCGGATGCTGACCGCCAAGAAGGAGATCCCCAGCCCGGACGAGGTCAAGGGCCTCAAGATCAGGGTCCCGGAGATCCCCACCTGGGTCGAGGTCTGGCGGGAGATGGGCGCCCTGCCCACGGTGGTGGCCTGGCCGGAGGTCTTCGGAGCCCTTCAGACCGGGGTGGTCGAGGCCCAGGAGAACCCCCTCTACCTGATCTACACCACCAAGCTCTATGAGGTTCAGAGCCACGTCATGCTGACCGCCCACGTTCACGCCGCCTTCCACTGGCTGATGAGCGACAAGGTCATGCAGTCCCTGCCCAAGGACCTCCAGAAGATCGTCGTCGACACCGCCGCCCAGGCCGCCGAGTACGGCGACATGCTGACCGCCAAGCAGGAGGAAGGCTACAAGGGCAAGCTGGAAGAGGCGGGGATGAAGGTGGTCAAGGTTGACCTCAAACCCTTTGTGGACAAGGCCAAGCCGGCCGTGGAGCGGATCAGCAAGAACTGGGCTCCCGGCGTCTTCGACGAGGTCCAGAAGATCATCGCCAAGTAGGAACCCGCCCCCCGGGCGGCATTGAAGGCGCTCCGCCGGCCTGGGCCGGCGGAGCCTCTCCCGGGCCGAACCCGGCCCCGGCCCGCTGACCAACGAGGGAGTGGATAGGATGAACCCATCGAGCCCAACCGCGGCCGCGGGCCCCCTGGGACGGGCGGTGGCCCGCTTCAACCGGGTCCTGGACGATTTCAACCTGATCCTGTTCGTCCTCCTCCTGGTGGTGGCCACCCTCCAGGTCCTGATGCGCTACGTCATCCGGATGCCCCTGCCCTGGACCGAGGAGCTGGCCAGGTTCCTCCTCATCTGGGTGACCTTCCTGGGAGCGGCCAGCGTCACCAGGCGCAAGCTCCACATCAAGGTCGAGTTCCTCTCCCAGAGGTATCCGCCCCGGACGGCCGCGGCCCTCAACGCCCTCATCTACCTGGTCATGGCCCTCTTCATGGGGGTCATCGGCTGGGGCTCCATCGTCCTCTTCGACTCCTCCTGGCCGGTCCACGCCGGGACCATGCCGGCCTTAAGGATGAGCTGGGTCTACCTGGGGGCCATCCTGGGGGTGGTGATGATGGTCGTCATCTGCCTCAACCACTGCCTCCGGGAAGTAAGGTTTCTGGCCGGCCGGGCTGCGGCCGGGCCGGGCGAGTAGACGGAGGCTGTTGTGCTGGTCTGGCTCTTTTTGATCGCCCTCCTGGGCCTGGTCCTCCTCGGCATGCCGGTGGGCTTCTCCATGGGGGTGACCTCGCTGTTGATCCTGGTCATCGACCGGGGGCTGGACTCCATCCCCTACGGCATCGCCGCCCAGCGGATGATCTACGGGGTCAACTCCTTCCCCCTCCTGGCCATCCCCTTCTTCCTCCTGGTGGGCCGGCTGATGAACACCGCCGGGGTGACCGACCGGATCTTCAGCTTCTGCAACTCCGTGATCGGCCACATCAGGGGCGGGCTGGGTCAGGTCAACATCCTGGCCAGCATGATCTTCGCCGGAATGTCCGGCTCGGCGGTCAGCGACGCCGTGGGCCTGGGCCAGATGGAGATCAAGGCCATGCGGGACGAGGGCTACGACGTGGACTTCTCGGCCGCGGTCACCGCCGCCTCGGCCACCATCGGGCCCATTGTCCCCCCCAGCATCCCCATGGTCCTCTTCGGGGTCCTGGGCAACGTCAGCGTCGGGGCCCTGTTCATCGGCGGCCTCCTGCCCGGGGTGCTGATGGGCCTGTTCATGATGATCACCGTGACCTACATCGCCAAGAAACGGGGGTACCCCTTAAGAACCAGAGCCACCCTCAAGCAGGTGGCCGCGGCCACCGCCCGGGCCTTCTTTCCTCTCCTCTCGCCGGCCATTCTCATCGGGGGCATCTGGCTGGGGGTCTTCACCCCCACCGAGGCGGCCGCCGTGGCGGTGGTCTACTCCCTTTTCCTGGGCCTGATCCTCTACCGGGAGCTGAAGCTCAAGGACCTGATCCGGGTGACCCGGGAGGCTCTGGACGACTCGGCCGTCCTCCTTTTCATCATCGCCGCCGCCTCGCTCTACGGCTGGCTCCTGGCCCGCTACCGGGTGCCGGTGGTCATCGCCGAGTCGATCCTCTCCCTGACCAGTGATCCCCTGCTCATCCTGGTGATCATCAACCTTTTCCTCCTGGCCGTGGGCTTCTTCATGGAGAGCCTGGCGGCCATCAACATCCTCACCCCCATCATGATGCCCCTGGCCGTCAAGGTCGGCATCGACCCCATTCACTTCGGGGTGATGATGGTCCTCAACCTGATGATCGGCCTGATCACCCCGCCGGTGGGGATGCTTCTCTACGCCACCCAGCGGGTGGCCGGGATACCCTTCGAGCGCCTCCAGAAGGCGGTGATGATCTTCTTTATTCCCCTCTTGCTGGTCCTGGCGGCCATCGTCGTCTTCCCGCCGCTGACCACTTGGCTGCCCTCCACCATCCTCCGTTGATAACCCTGGTCTGGAGGCCGGCGGCAAGCGGAGCCGAAGAGAAGGAGACCTGAGATGGACAAGAAAATCGGGATAATCGGCCTGGGGCGTTGCGGTCTGCCCGCCGCCCGCCGCTTCGCCGAGCAGGGCTGGGAGGTCTTCTCCTCGGCCCGCCGGCCGGAGGTGATCAAGGAGTTCAAAAGCTTCGGCGGGGTCCAGCTCCCCTCCCCGGCCCAGGTGGCCGCCCGGACCAAAAACGTCATCGTCATTGTCCTCAACGACGACCAGGTCCGGGAGGTGGTGGCCGGCCCCGAGGGCCTCCTCTCCAGCGCCCAGCCGGGCAGCCTGATCATCCACATGAGCACGGTCAGGCGGACCAGCCTGGAGGAGACCGCCCGGATCTGCGCCGGGAAGGGGGTCGACCTCCTGGACTGCCCCTTCACCGGCGGCCCGGCCCGGGTGGCCAACGGGACCTTGACCCTCATCGCCGCCGCCGAGGAGAGGGTCATGGCTGCGGCCCGGCCCATCGTTGAGGTCATCGGCCAGGTAACCGTGGCCGGAGACAAGCCGGGCATGGGCCAGGCGGTCAAGCATTGCAACCAGCTCCTGGTCACGGCCATCCACGCCGCGACCATCGAGCTGATCACCCTGGCCAAGGCCACCGGGGTCGATCCCGAGCTGGTCTGCCAGGTGACCGGCAGCGGCATCGGCGGCAACGACTACTTCCGCCTCCTGTCGGCGGCTATCCTCCATGACAGCCCCTCCCCCGGCGGGATGGGCCAGCTCTGGAAGGATGTCAACATCGTGGTCGACTCGGCCAAGCGCTTAAGCCTGCCCCTCCTGGTGGCCACGGCCACGGCCCAGTACTTTGACATGGCCGAGCGCCAGGGGATGAGCGGCCAGGACTCGGCCCGGCTGATAAAGGTCCTGGAGAGAATGAGCCAGCCCCAGTGAGAGAGAAGGAAACGAACCGATGATCACCGCCATCTACGCCAGCCTTCTTCTGGATGGGAGCCGGGCCGAGCCCCTTAAAGACCCGGTGGTCCTGATCGAGAACGGCCGGATCGCCGGGATTCACCAGGCCCCCGGACCGGAGCTGGGGCCGGAGGCGGTCCGGATCGACCTGACCGGCCTGGTCCTTTACCCCGGCCTCATCGACGCCCACGCCCACCTGACCCTGGATGCGGGCCGGCCCGGCTGGACCGGCCGGATGGCCGACCCGGCCGCCGAGCAGGTCCTCCGGGCCATGGAGAACATGGCCGTGGATCTGGCCGCCGGGGTGACCACCCTCCGCAGCCCCGGGGACCGGGAGGAGGTGGACCTGTCCATCAAGCGGGCCCTGGCCCAAGGCCCGTTGACCGGGCCCCGCCTCTATACCGCCGGCCGGGGGATCAGGGCCACCCACGGCCACGGGCTGATCGGCTACCCCATCGACTCGGCCGAAGGGGTTCGGGCCGCCGTGCGGGAGAACTTGGCTGGCGGGGCGGACTTCATCAAGCTCTTTATGACCGGCACGGTCCTGGCCCCGGAGATCCACTGCTACCCCTCCCGGGAGGCCCTCTCGGTGGCCGTGGAGGAGGCCCACCGGGTGGGCAAGCCGGTGGCCGTCCACTGCATCGGCGGTCCGGGCTTTGACCTGGGCCTGGAGCTGGGGATCGACATCTTCGAGCACGGCTACTTCCTGGACGACCGGCAGCTGGAGGCCCTGGTCAAAAGCGGCCGCTGGCTGGTCGTGACCCCCAGCCCCCACCTGGCCGAGGAGTGGGTGGCCCACGTCCCCCGGGAGCTGGCCGAAGGCTTCCGGGCCGGCCGGGAGAAGGTCGCCGAGCGGCTGGCGGTGATGGTCCGCTCCGGGGTCCGCTATGTCATCGGCTCCGACGGCCTCCACGGCCGCCTGGCCCATGACGTCCGGCTGGTGATCGAGGCCGGGGCCACCCCGGCCGAGGCCCTGGCCGCGGTGGGCCCCCGGTCGGCCGAGATGATCGGCCTGGCCGATGAGTGCGGCCGCCTGGCTCCCGGGCTGGCCGCCGACCTGATCGCCCTCCCCGGCAACCCCCTGGAGGATCCAAGCCACCTGGGGCGGGTGGAGGCGGTCATCCGGGCCGGCCGGGTGGTCAAGGGGAGAACGGCTTGAGCGGCCCGAAGAGGATGGCCACAGCGGCTTGGGCCGTATTGCCAGGTGGACCGGAGGCCGAAAGCATCGGCCGTTGTTCCGGATGGGACAGACAATTAAACGGCCGGGCCGCCGGCCGTTACCAAAGAAGGAGTAAGAGTCCATGGCCAAGAAGAAAATAAGCCTGATCGGACTGGGGGCCATGGGTCGGCCCATGGCCCTGAACTGGCTCAAGGCCGGGTTCGAGCTGACCGTCCACGATCTAAACCGGGCCGTGGTCGAGGAGCTGGTCAAGGCCGGGGCCAAGGCGGCCGCCGGGCCGGCCGAGGCGGCCCGGGCCGGCGACCCGGTCATCACCATGCTCCCGGCCGACCCCCAGGTCAAGGCGGTGGCCTACGGCCCGGAAGGGCTCTTGGAGAAAATGAG
>Ga0068714_10002962_pt1 | contig 20810 bp, 17 predicted proteins | sample MTBNYHSulfiMetaG_FD_62988 | JGI IMG/M metagenome (GOLD analysis project Ga0068714, IMG submission 62988) | Enrichment culture microbial communities from rom New York Harbor, USA that are MTBE-degrading - MTBE-NYH (New York Harbor Sulfidogenic)... | ecosystem: Environmental > Aquatic > Marine >... | reverse complement strand
CCCGCCCGGATCGTCGAGCAGCTTCGAGACGTCGGCCTGTGGGACCTTCACCCGCTCAATCTGTTCCGGATCACCTGGAAGAACGAGCCAATTCAGGACGGCGGAGGATTCGGAGCGGTGAACACGCTCGAGATTCCCTCGGAGCTCTCGGGGGTCCCCGCGCGGATCATCGGGCTCGTCGGCAAGTGGTTCCCGACCGGCGCCCACAAGGTCGGCGCCACCTTTGGATGCCTGGTGCCGCGACTGGTGACCGGGCAATTCGATCCGACGTTCCATCGGGCGGTCTGGCCGTCGACGGGCAACTACTGCCGGGGCGGAGCCTACGACTCGAACCTGCTCGCCTGCGAGTCGATCGCCATCCTGCCCGAGGGGATGTCTCGCGAACGCTTCGACTGGCTCTCGAAGGTTGCCGGCGAGGTCATCGCCACGCCGGGGACCGAATCGAACGTCTGGGAGATCTTCCAGAAGTGCAAGGAGCTCCAGGAGACGCGCGAGAACATCATGATCTTCAACCAGTTCGACGAGCCCGGGAACCATCTGTGGCACTACGAGGTCACCGGTCACGCCATGGAGGAGGTCCTCGAGAAGGAACTGGGGCCGAAGGGGCGGTACGCCGGCGTTGTGCTCACGTCCGGGTCGTCGGGGACGATGGGGTGTGGGGACTACCTCAAGGAGGTCTACCCCGCGAGCAAGCTCGTCGTCTCGGAGGCACTGCAGTGTCCTACGCTTCTCGAGAACGGCTTCGGAAGCCATCGAATCGAGGGGATCGGGGACAAGCACGTCCCGTGGATCCACAACGCGCGCAACACGGACATGGTGACCGGTATCGACGACGAGGACTGCATGAGCTTGATTCGCCTGTTCAACGACCCCGAGGGACAGGCGGTCCTCGCCGGCGAAGGGCTGAGCGACGACTTGATCGCCAGCCTCCCGCTCATGGGGATCTCCAGCGTGGCGAACCTGCTCTCGTCGATCAAATTCGCGAAGCACTACGAACTGACCGAGAACGATGTCGTGCTGACGGTCTTCACGGATTCGATGGAGCTCTACCAGACGCGGCTCGCCGAGCTCGAGGAGGAGCGGGGCGCCTACACCAAGGTCCAGGCGGCGATCGATTTCAACCGCCACCTGCTCGGGATCAAGACCGATCACACCCTCGAGCTGCGCCACCAGGACAGGAAGCGGATTCACAACCTGAAGTACTACACGTGGATCGAGCAGATGGGGAAATCCCCGCAGGAGCTCGACGCGCAGTGGCACGACTATCCCGGGTACTGGGACCGCATTCATCGTACGGTCGAGCCGATCGACCGGCTGATCGAGGCGTTCAATGAACGGGTCGGGCTCCTTTAGGGCGACTCGCCGGCTGGTCCGCTGCCTTCGCGCGCAGCTTTCGACCGGTTCCGCGCACGCTTGCGCCCATCCTCCGCGTGGACTATCCTCGCGGGGAGTGGCGCATAGGGGGGAAACGCGTGTGGCGAACCGGCATGAGGGACGCAGGCGAAGCTGAGACCGCCGGGCGGTTGATGGAGGCCGCGCTGCAGGCGTTGCAGCACACGGCCGATCGGCCGTGCCTCATCCTGCACGGATCGATCGCATCCGGAAAAACACGCACGGCGTCCCGACTGGCGCGCTCGCTTGCCGCTCGCGGCGTGTCCGTGGGCGGGATCCTCGCACCGCGACTCCTGGAACACGGGGAAACCGTCGGCTATGAGGTCGAAGACCTTCGAAGCGGGCAGCGGCGTCCGCTCGCCTCCCTGCGGCCGCCGGGAGTGCCTGCGGGGCGCTACTTTCTGTCGCGAGACGGCTTGGCCTTCGCCCGGGATGCGCTCGGCGAGGCGCTCGAGTACGCGGAGATCATCCTCATCGATGAGGTCGGGCGGCTCGAACTCGACGGCGGCGGACACGCGGCCGGGGTTCGCGCCGCGCTCGAGCAGGCCGCGCTGCCGGTGCTCGTCGTGCGCTCGGAGTGGCTCGGCGAGGTCTGTCAGCGATTCGCGATCGAGCACGCGGTCGCGGTGCAGGCCGCCGAACGGCGTGCGTCCGCCGCTGCGGACGGGGACGGGGCGTCGTGACGGCCCGGTTCTGGCAGATGATCGATCGGACCGAGTTCCCGCTGCTCATCACCCACGGATTGAACGGGTGTCCGAGGTCCCGGCCGATGACCCTCCTCCTCCGGGAGGGGAGCACCTTCTGGTTTGCGACCTCGCGGGCGTCGAACAAGGTATCGGAGATCGAAGCCGATCCCCGGGTGACGGTCCTGTTCGTCCGCGATGGCCGGATGAGCCAAGCCGCGGTCTACGGCCGTGCGCGGGTGGTGGACGCGCCACAGGACAAGCAGCGGTTCTGGCGCGACGTCTGGAAGGAGGATTGGCCGCTTGGTGACAGCGATCCGGACTACGTACTGGTCCAGGTTGCCGCCACGGGAGGATCGTACTACCGCGCGGACACGGGCGAGGAAGAGGCGGTCGAGCTGTGAGCCGCGGTCGGCCCCGCCGCTGAGGGCAAGGGACGTGAGCCGGAAGGAGGCGTCATGCAGTGGATCCTGCTTCTGATCGGCCTGGCGCTGGGCGGCGCGTTGGGGTATCTGGTGGCGGCGCTGCGGTCCGGGAGACGCCACACCGCGCTTCTGCGAGAGACCGAAGCGCTGCGATTGGATGCCGCCCGGTCCGAGGAGGCGAAGCGGGCTCAAGAGGAGAAGCTTCGTTGGATCGAGGGCGCCCAAGAGCAGTTGCGCGACGCCTTCTCCGCGCTGGCGGGCGAGGCGCTCGCGACGAACGCCGACCAGTTCATGAAGCGATCGAGGGAGCAGCTCGAGGGGCTGCTCACCCAGGTGCGCGGCGACTGGGGAACGCACAAGGAGGAGCTGCGCCACCTCGTCGAGCCGCTCGAGAAGACGCTCGAGGGAATGGACAAGCAGGTCCGGGCGATGGAGGAGAAGCGTGAGGGCGCCTATCAGACGCTCGAGAAGCACCTCGAACAGCTCGGCCGGGCGGAGACCGAGCTGCGCGAGAGCACCATCACACTCGCCCAGGCGCTGCGCTCCTCGACCGTCCGCGGCCGGTGGGGCGAGCTGCAGTTGCGGCGGGTGATGGAACTCGCCGGGATGCTGGCGCACGTGGACTTCGAGGAGCAGGTCACGACCGACGGTGGTCGTCCCGACGCCATCGTCCATCTCCCGAATCAAGGTATCCTCCCGGTGGACGCCAAGGCGCCGATGAGCGCGTACTTCGATGCGCTGCAAGCCGACGGCGAGGCGAGACGATCGCGGCTCGCGGCCCACGCGCAGGCGATGCGGGCGCGGATCCAGGAGCTCGGGCGCAAGAGCTACTGGGACCAGTTCGAGAGGAGCCCCGAGATGGTGGTGATGTTCGTCCCGAGCGAGGCCTGCCTGTCCGCGGCGTTCGAGCAGGATCCCGGGCTGCTCGAGTACGGCGTCGCTCAGCGTGTTCTGGTGACCACGCCGCTCACGCTCTTGGGCCTCTTACGCGCGGTGGCGTACGGGTTCCAGCAGCAGGAGATCGCGGAGAACGCGGCACAGATCACGCGCCAGGGGCAGGAACTCTACGACCGGATCATCCGTTTCCTGGAGCTGTTTGGTCGCACCGGACAGAAGCTCGGTCAGGCGGTCGACGCCTACGACAGCGCGGTGGGCTCTCTCGAACAACGACTGCTTCCGGCGGCGCGTCGATTCAAGGAGCTCAACGTTGCGAGCAAAGACCTGCCGGACCTCGCGCCGATGAACCGGGCCCCTCGGGACCTCACCGCCTCGGAGGCGGACGACGCCGAAGACTAGACCCCTTGCCGACTCACCCCGGATGCAGAAAAGGAGGCCGTGACGGCCTCCTTTTCTTGAAGAGAACTATCGGAATGTAGAGAGACGGTGTACCGATAGTGGAGGCAGTCTAGCCGACTGGCGCGGCAGGCGCGAACCGACCGGTCCCGGGCTGCGGGGACCTCTGTCACCCGATCGGCGTCGGGGCGTGTTCGCTCATCCGTTGGTCGGGCTGTAGCATGTGGGCGATCAAGATCAACGGGGGCTCGATGCGCAACCTGACGACCACGCTACACTACCTGGGGATCGTGCTCATCGCCTTCGCGTTTCTGCAAGCGCTTCCCCTGCTCGTGTCCGTGATCTACGCGGAGACCGTCACCTTTCCGGTGCGCATTTATGCGATTCCCGCGGTGGCGAGTGCGGCGATCGGCGTCGGACTCGCCGTGCTCTTCAAGGCCCGTCCGTTGACGGGGGGGGCGGCGATGGCGACCGGTGCCCTCGGCTGGTTCGTCCTGTCGCTGATCGGCGCGGTCCCGTACTGGCTCGCGCTCAAGATCACCTACCTCGACGCGTTCTTCGAGGCGGTGAGCGGGTTCACGACAACCGGGAGTACCCTGCTCGTGGGGCTCGACGGCCTGCCGCGCAGCATCCTCATCTGGCGGGCGCTGACCGAGTGGATCGGCGGCCTGGGGATCTTCACCCTGTTCTTGCTCGTGGCATTGCGTACCGGACTGTCGCACAACCTCCTGTCGGCGGAGTCTCACAAGATCGCGGCGAAGCGGTTCTCACCAGGCCTGTTGCACTCGTTGCGGATCCTATGGGGCATCTACGGGGGCCTCACCGTCGTCTGCGGCGTGCTCCTCTGGGCCGAAGGGATGAGCCCGTTCGACGCGGCCGCGCACGCGCTGGCGACCGTGTCGACGGGGGGGTTCTCCACGCATGACGCGAGCATCGCGTTCTTTCGCTCGCTCGGCCCGGTGCGCTTCGACGCGATTCAGTACACGATCACTGCGTTCATGTTTCTGGGGGGGACGAGTTTTCTCGTCCACTGGAACCTGCTGCGCCGCAGACTGACCGGCGTGTGGCACAATCTCGAGCTGCGCGTGTGGGTCGGATTCCTTCTGGTCGCGACCGCGCTCGTCGCACTGGAGACCGCCGGAGGTCCGACCGAGCGGTTCCGGACGGCGCTCTTCCAGGTCGTGTCGCTCGGAAGTTCGACGGGGTTCACCACGGCGACGATCGGCGGGGCGACGTTTGGCCCGGTCGCCAGACAGGTCTTCCTCCTCTTGATGGTCATCGGGGGGTGCGTCGGCTCCACGGCCGGTGGGGTGAAGGTCCTGCGCGTGAGCGTGCTCGGCAAGCTCCTCTGGCATCAGCTGAAGCTCGTCGCTCGCCCACACCGCGAGGTGGTGCCGTTCGTGGTCGACGGTCAGATCATTGACTCGGAGGAAGTGGAACGGACCGCCGCGATCGCCTTCGCGTGGATCGCGCTTCTGGTTCTCGGGAGTCTTGTCACCGGCCTCGCTACCGGCTTCTCGCCGCTCGAGGCGTTCTCGGGCATGAGCGCGGCACTCAGCAACATCGGCCCGAGCTACATCCCCATGAGGTCCTTCCTGGGCATTGGATCGGGGCTGAAGGTCTTCTATATACTTGCCATGGTGGCGGGGCGACTTGAGATCCTGCCGCTTCTTCTGATCTTCGCGCGGCGGGTCTGGAGGTAGGAGGCGACATGCGAGTGGTCATCGCGGGAGGCGGACTGACAGGCAGGCGGCTGATCGCGCGGCTTGCGGCCGACCGGCACGACGTGGTTGTGATCGACCTCAGCCGAGAGGTCTGCGAGTGGATCAGTTCGAAGCTTGGCGTGTCCGCCGTTCACGGCAATGCGACTGATGTTGCAACCCTGGAAGAAGCGGAGATCGGTGCGGCGGACGTGGCGGTGGCGCTAACCGGGCAGAGCGCGGACAACTTGGCGTTCTCGCTGCTCGCCAAGGCGGCCGGTGTCGCGCGGATCATCGTCCGCATGGTCAACCCGAAGTACCGCCAGGCCTACGAGCGGGCGGGCGTGACGAGCATCATCGATATCGCGAGCCTCTTCCTCGATCAGCTCCTCCTCGAGATCGAGCGTCCGCAGATCCACGAGGTGATGACCTTCGGCGCGGGACAGGGCTCGATCCTCCGCCTGACGCTGCCGCAGAGCTCCCGTGTCGTGGGCGAGACGATCGACGCGGTCGTCGCCCAGCGGCGCTGGCCGGCTGATGCCCTCATCGCCGGGATCTACAGGGAAGGATCTGGTGAGCTTCTCATTCCGCATGGAGACGAGCGGCTGCGCGCCGGGGACGAGCTGCTCGTTGTCGCAGCCGCCGCACAGGGGCGGAACGCCGTCGACTTCTTCGAGATCCGCCGCGGCCTCTCCGCGTTGTTCCATCGTGGGGTTGCGCCGGCTGAGGAGGACGCAGAACGCACTCAGGAAGAACTCGACACGGCGCTGGAGCCGAAGCCTCCGGCCGATGAAGGGGGGCCGCTCGACGCAGCGTAGGCCGGCCGCTAGGCCCCGGGGGTCCTCGAGGCCGTCTGGGGAGGACGTTCCTCGATCATCACGTGGGTGAAGAACAGGTCGAGGGCGATGGCGTACGGCGGGGCGTTGTCCGGATCGGCCGTGTCGGAGTGGACGACGAGCAGGAACTGGGTCTCTTTCGGGTTCGAGAAGCCGGACTTGTCGCGCAGGAGCGGGCTGTAGACGAGACCGCTCTGTCGGATCGATCCGTCGCTTCTCCGCAGGGCGTCGGCCAGAGCCCACTCGCCGGCCAGATCGCTAGCGACCGGTCTACCGCCGGCCGACAGGGCGAAACGGCTCTGGCCAGCAAGCGTGGCGTGCGTGACGGGAAACGCGGATCCACCGTGGCCGGTGCTCCCGAACACCGGGGTATCCTCGAGGATCTGGTCGGACGCTGAGAGGGTCGAGGTGAGTCGAATGTGCCCCTCGAGCGATTGACCGGCGCCAATCCGAAGCGGACCGCTCGCTTGAGTCGTCTCCACGTCGACAACGATCGTCCCGGACGCCTCCGCCGGATCGTAGTGCAGCTCGAGCGTCCCCTGTAGTGCGCGCACGTTTTTGCCGCTGTAGGCGAAGTTGTCGCCGTAGCCACCGGCGACCCAGGCTGTCTGCGCTCGGACGACCCACGACGGCTGCTCCAGGGGCAGAGGGACGGGAAGGTCGTCGTTTCCCGCGAAGAGCAGGACGACCAGTGCTACTGCGGCGATCGCGATGACGATCCGGTACACCATCAAGTCCCCTCTCTCCTGGCGTGGTTGGGAGTATCTTCTGCGGATCCTCCAGGCCTTTCAAGTGGGGGTAGCGGTGATCGGAAAGGAAAAGTCGGCGCGATCGCGCCGACGAAAACAATGTACGATGTTTTCCCCGGGGATGTCAAGGGGGTCGGCGGAGCCGCCTCGACGCCCCGGGGATCGGTGCGAGGGATCTGCCTACCCAACCGACTCATCGCGCCATGCGTTCCGCGCTCGCGCCCTGCGTGCGTGCGCGGAAGTGAGGGACACGCGGCCTTCCTGCGGCTCCGGAGGCGGGCTACACTTCGGTGGGAGGGAGGGGCGCAATGTGCGGAATCATCGGATACGTGGGAAGCGATCGGGCCGCGCCGATTCTGCTCGACGGGCTGAAACGCTTGGAGTACCGGGGCTACGACTCGGCGGGGATCGCCGTGCTCGAAGCGGGGTCGATGGCCCGCTTCCGTCGGGCCGGGCGGGTTGAGGAGCTCGAGGCGCAGGTCCCGGACGTGCTCTCCGCGCGGATTGGAATCGGCCACACGCGGTGGGCGACGCACGGGCCGCCGACCGAGGAGAACGCGCACCCTCACCTCGACTGCCGCGGAGGGATCGCTGTGGTCCACAACGGGATCATCGAGAACTACCGCGCGCTCAAGGACCGGCTGAGCCGGGAGGGACACCGGTTCCGCTCGCAAACCGACACCGAAGTCCTGGCCCACCTCATCGAGGCGCACGGGGATGGCGACCTGCGCGATGCGGTGGCCGCGGCCGTCTCGCAGGCGCAGGGGGCGTTCGCGGTTGCCGTGCTCTCGAAGGAGGATCCGCACCATCTGGTCGTAGCGCGGCGCGGGAGCCCGCTGGTGGTGGGAATCGGTGAACGGGGCGCCATTGCCTGCTCCGACCTGCCCGCGATCGTTGGGCACGCGCGCGAGGCGCTGTTCCTGGCGGATGACGAATTGGCCGTCTTGTCGCCGGACGGCGCGCGCCTCTTCGACCTGAGCGGGCGGGCCATCGATCGGGCGCCGCAACCGATCACCATGGATCCGATCACCGTGCAAAAGGCGGGCTACAAGCACTTCATGCTCAAGGAGATCCACGAGCAGCCGCGCGCGGTCGGGGAGACGCTACGGGAGAAGCTCGCCTCGGAGTCGCGGGAGATCGACCTCGACGGCTTAGCCGGTGTCGACGCCTCGTTCGACCGGATCTACCTCATCGCCTGCGGGACGGCATTCCACGCCGCACTGACCGCGGAGTACCTCTGGGAGCAGGTCCTTCCGGTCCCCGTCCAGGCAGTCATCGCCTCGGAGTTCCGGCTGCGCCGGATGCACATCACCCCACGGACGCTGGTCATTGCGGTCTCGCAGTCCGGCGAGACGCTCGACACGCTGATGGCCGTGCGGCGCGCGCGCGAAGCCGGGGCCACCATGGTCGCCCTGGTGAACGCCCCGCACTCCGCCATCGAGCGGGAGGCCGCCGCTACCGTCTACACGCGTGCGGGGATCGAGATCGGCGTGGCCGCCACGAAGACCTTCACCGCGCAGATTGCTGGGCTGGCGCTGCTCGGATTGGAGCTCGCGACGCGGCGGACCGGGACGCCCCCGCCGGAGGAGGCGATCGACGGCCTGCGGCTCTTGCCGGGACGGATGGCGGCCACCCTTCGTCTAGAGCCGACCATCAGGGCGCTCGCGGAGCGGTTGTATGCGGCGAGTGACGCCCTGTTCCTCGGCCGAGGGGTGCTCTACCCGATCGCGCTCGAGGGCGCGCTCAAGCTCAAGGAGGTCTCCTACATCCATGCCGAGGGATACCCCGCCGGGGAGATGAAGCACGGTCCGATCGCCCTGATCGACGAACGGATGCCGGTAGTTGTCCTCCTGTCGCAGCACGTGGCCTACGAGAAGGTGCTCGCCAACGTGCAGGAGGTGAAGGCGCGAAACGGGATCGTGGTCGCCCTCACCGACCGGGCCGACGATGCGCGGCTTGCCGGGCTTGCCGACCACGTGCTCGGCATCTCGGACAGTCCCCTCTGGACGCTGCCGATCCTGTTCGCCCTGCCGCTGCAGCTCCTCGCCTACCACATCGCGGTCCGCCGGGGCACCGACGTGGATCAGCCGCGAAACCTCGCAAAGACGGTGACCGTGGAGTAGCGGGGCCGAGCGCTCGACTAGAGGTGCAGGGACGGCGCTGCGGTCAGGGACAGGGGACTGGACTCGCCGCGATCCAGGTGGTGAAAGGCGCCGGCCGCGGCGATCATCGCGGCATTGTCCGTGCAGTAGGGCTGGGCCGGGAAGAGGACCTCGATGCCGCGGGCCGCGCCGTCGGTCGTCAGCCGCTCACGCAGGTGGCGATTGGCCGCAACGCCTCCCACGACGACCAGCCGATCGAGCCGGTGCCGGCGGGTCGCGGCGAGCGCCTTCTGGGTTAGGACATCGACGACGCTCGCCAGGAACGATGCCGCAACGTCCCGGTGGCGCTCACGGGGGTGCTGCTTCAGGTGATAGAGCACGGCCGTCTTCAGCCCCGAGAAACTGAAGTCGAACCCCGGGGAATCGGAGAGCGGGCGCGGGAAGGCAATTGCAGCCGGGTCTCCCTCGGCCGCGAGGCGATCGATCTCGGCGCCCGCCGGATAGCCGATGCCAAGGAGCTTCCCGACCTTGTCGAGCGCCTCGCCCGCCGCGTCGTCCATCGTCTCGCCGATCGTCTGATAGCTGCCGAACGCCGACACCTTGACGAGCACGGTGTGCCCTCCCGAGACCACGAGCCCCATGAACGGGGGGCGGATCTCCGGATAGCTTAGGCGGTGAGCGAAGAGGTGCCCTTCCAGGTGATTGACGCCGATGAAGGGGATCTCCAGGGCGAAGGCCACCCCTTTGCCGTAGCAGAGTCCGACGAGCAACGGCCCGACGAGGCCCGGCCCGAAGGTTGCGGCCACCAGCGATAGGTCGGCGAACGACCGACCGGCGCGTCCCAGGAGATCACGAACAAGCAGGGGAAGCTTTCGCAGATGGTCGCGCGAGGCGATCTCCGGAACCACACCGCCGTAGGGGGCGTGGATCTGCGCCTGGGAATAGACAAGGCTCTCGACGATCTGCGTCTGCCCGTCGAGCAGCGCGACCGCCGTCTCGTCGCAGGACGTCTCGATCCCCAGCGTATAGAAGGGACCCGTCATCGGATGTAGTCCTGCTTCAGAAGACCGATGTAGGGCAGGTTGCGATAGAGCTCGGCGTAATCCATGCCGTAGCCGACGATGAACGCGTCCTCGGTGAGGCGGAACCCCGCATAGTCCGCGTGCACCGGCGCCTCGCGATGGACCACCTTGTCGATGAGGGTGCAGGTGCGCAGGGTCGCCGGACCGCGCGCTTGGAGACCTCGCATCAGGTACTCGATCGTGTGACCGGTATCGATGATGTCCTCCACCAGGAGGACATCCCGACCCGCGATCGGCCGCTCGAGATCCTTGATCAGGCGGACGGCTCCTGGCGAGGTGCCGTTGCCGTAGGACGAGACACAGATGAAGTCGTACTCGATCTCCGTGGGGATCGCCCGCACGAGGTCGGCCATGAAGACCAGGGCCCCGTGCAAAACGCAAACAAGCAGGGGAGGACGGCCGCGCGGGTCGCGCGCCACGCCGTCCGGGCGATAGTCCTTGGAGATCTCGAGGCCCAGCGCACGGGTGCGTGACCGGATGTCCTCCGTGCTATAGAGGATTCGACCAATACGTGTGCTGAGAAGCGACTCGTTCATGTCTTTTCTCCCTCGTCGTCCGCGATCTTGAATCGCGCGTCGAGCGGCTCCATGCACTCCGGATGCCCCGGGCTCGAGGCCGCTACAGGGAAGCATTGCCGATCCGCAGACCCCCTGGGCGCGAGTGTCTTGTGCCTTCCTTGAGATGTGCTCTCTAGTGTGATCCCAGTACGGATGGTCAAACACGTCCACCGACTCTAAGAGTTTCCCCTCTCGCAGGGAAAATGCAAGCCACGAGACGAAGAGCGGCCCGTCGAAGAAGGACGCGCCCACTTCTGCGTCAGCGCCCATTCGCTGCGCGACGGCCGGGCCGACGTGGCGCACGTCGCCGGAGACCGGCTCCCGGGCGAGCCGCTTGGCCGCGTTGTCGAGGGTGGCCGATGGCAACGAAAACGGGGGCCGACTCGTCGGCCCCCGGGGTCGGTCAGTCTCTGGTCGCGCTAATCCTTGTAGATCTGCGCGAGGTGGATATCCATCGTGATGTCGACCGTCGCGCCGTGCACGCCTGGCAGCGTCGCGATAGCCATCTGGGTGTTGATCGACCACAACGGGATCCACGGAACGTCCTGGACGCTCAGAATCTGGATGGCCTTGTAGAGCTTTGAGCGGACCGTCGTGTCGACGGTGGTCGTGGCGACCTCCATGATGTTCTTGTAGGCCTCGAAGTTGGGGTCTTCATTGAAGTACGTCCCCAGGCTCTTCGGGGACTCCGTGGTCCACGGGGCGAGGTAGTTCGAGGATTCGAGATAGTCCGGGTACCAGCCGAGGAGGAACATGCCGAGCTGGCCCTGTCCCATGGCGTCGACGTAGGCGCCCCACTCCATGGACTGGAGCGTGACCTTGATGACGCCGGTCTCCTCGAGACTCCCCTTGATGACGGTGGCCGCATCCGCCTCCGTGCTCCCGTAGTGCTTGGGCGTGTACCAGAGGTTGATGGTAAGCGGGTTGTCCGCGTCGTAGCCGAGTTCAGCCAAGAGGGCCTTCGCCTTGGCAAGATCACGATGCGGGAAGCACGGGAACGCGCCGAAGAACGGCGGATCTACGTTCGGGACCATCGTGTAGATCGGGGTGTTGATCCCGCTGAAGACCTGCTGACAGATCGCGTCCCGGTTGACCGCGTAGCTGATCGCTTGGCGGATGAGCGGATTGTCGAACGGCGCCTTGGCGACGTTGAACAGCATGTACCGGATGCCCGGGCTCGGAGAGTACACCTTCACGTTGAGCGTGCTCTCGTTCTCCATGCTGGTGATGTCTTGCGGGTTCAGGCTGCGGAAGGCGATGTCGATATCGCCGGCTTCGATCGCCGCACGCAGCGCCGACGCGTCGGAGTACATCTTCTCGATGACGAGGTTGGTCTTCGGAGCGGTTCCGTAGTAGCCGCTGTACGCCTCGTACTTGATGTACTGGTCGGGGACGTACTCATCGAGCTTGTACGGTCCTGTTCCGGCGTAGGTCCCCTTGGCGAAGGCATCCGCCGGGGTCGTCTTGGGCGAGTAGATCAGCGACGCGCCGACCTGGCTCGAGATGCGCAACAGGAAAACCGCGTCTGCGATGTTGAGCGTGATCTTGATGGTCAACGGATCGACGACGTCGATCTGCTTGATGTAGGGCTTGATCAGGCCCACGCCGCCGTTCGGGCCGTCGAGCTTCATCGTCCGCTCGAGCGACCACTTGACCGCCGCGGCGTCGCAGGGGGCACCGTCCCAGAAGGTCAGACCCGGCCGCAGGTGGAACGTGTAAACGAGGCCGTCCGACGAGATGTCCCAAGACTCGGCGAGGTCGCCGACGATCTTCAGGGTCTGCGGATCGAGCTTCGTCAAGGCGCCGGTGGTGTTCCGGAGGACGTGCCACGTCCAAAAGTCGTAGCTGTTGGCAAAGGACAGCTCGGTGACACGATCCGTCGTTCCGATGATCAGGGGTTGTTGCTGCTGTGCGAGCGCGGGGGCGGCGAAAAACACGCCCGCGACACTGACGATCAGGAAAGCGAGTAGCCATCTCCTCATATGCATCTTCCTCCTTGTTTTCCTAGTTGTCCCATGAGGGGTTTCCAGACCGCGAGTTGCTCCTTGCTTCTCACCACCTCCCTTCGCCAGTCACTGCGCCCAGCCAGCTAGCTACACCTTCTTGCGCTTGCGCTTCGGGTTGACGAGGTCACTGATTCCTTCCCCGACGAGGCCGAAGCCCAAGGCGAGGAAGATGATCATGAGCCCGGGGAACGTGATCAGCCACCACGAGCCCGATTGGAGAAACGCTTGGCCGTTCTGGATATCGAATCCCCAGTCCGGCGCGGGCGCGGGAAGCCCGAACCCCAGGAACGACAGGGCCGCGACCGTGAGGATCGCGTCCGCCAGGTTGAACGACGAGACGGCCATGATCGCGTTGACGGTGTTCGGCGCGACGTGCCGGAGCACGATCCGCGTGTCGCTCGCCCCGATCGCCCGTGCGGCTTCGACATAGGTCGTCTCGCGGACCTGGAGGACCTCGGCCCGTGTCACGCGGAAGTACGTCGGGATATAGACGAACCCCACCGAGAAGATCATCGGGGCCAGACCGGGATGAAGCATGGCGATCAGAACGATCGCGAGGATCATCGATGGAAAGGAGTAGATGGCGTCCATCGTCAAGGAGAGCGCACGGTCGAGGAGGCCGCCGAGGAAGCCGGAAATCCAGCCGAGGATCGAGCCGAGAAGCATGCTCAGCGTCATCGCGCCGAACGCCACGATGATCGGGGCCTTCCCGCCGGCGAGCACGCGGCTGAGGACATCCCGTTGCAGTTGGTCGGTGCCCATGGGGTGACTCCAAGACGGCCCCTGCAGGCGAGGCGCACTGCGGTAGGTGACCGGATCGTGGGGTAGGAACCAGTGGGCGGTCAGCGACCAGTTCCCGAGGAGGGTGACGATGATGAACAGCAGGACGATCGCCAGGCCGATCTTGAGGATGGTCTGATGGCGCAGCGCGTGTCGGCCACGCGTCCCCGTTTCGAGCATCCATCTGAGCGTGCGGATCACTCTCCGGGTCACTAGTACCTCACCCGTGGGTCGATCGCTGAGTAGCACAGGTCGACGACCAAGTTGATGACCGAGATGAACATCGCAATGAAGACAACGCTGCCCTGGATGGCGTTGAAGTCGCGCGTATCGATCGAACGAACCAGGAACTGAGCGACGCCTGGCCAGGAGAAGACGGTCTCCGTCAGGACGGCGCCGCCCATCAGGATCGCGAACTGCAGGCCAAAGACGGTGACGATCGGGATGAGTGCGTTGTGCAGCGCGTGTCGAAAGACCACGACCCGTTCACGAATCCCCTTGGCTCGGGCGGTGGTGATGTAGTCCGCGTCGAGCACCTCGAGCATGCTCGCCCGGGTGATCCGGCCGAGAAACCCCGCCTGCGCGAACCCCAACGTGACGGCCGGCAGGACGAGGTGCTTCGCGACATCCGCGATGACCTGCGTGTTCCCACTCAAGAGCGCGTCGATCAAGTAGAAGCCGGTGAGCGAGTGGAAGGTGAAGGCCATGCGTCCGCCGATGCGGCTCGCGACCGGCAACCAATGGAGCTTCACGGCGAAGATCACCTGGAGCATCAGCCCGAGCCAGAAGAGGGGCATGGCGAAGGAGCCGATGTGGAAGAGCCTCGTCCCGTGGTCGATCGGCGTGTCCGCGCGGGTCGACGCCAGAAGTCCTGTGCCGAAGCCGAAGATGAGCGCGAAGAGCATCCCCCAGAACGCAAGCTCCAGGGTGGCCGGGAATCGGGTGAAGAGCTCCGTTACGACAGGCTTTCCGGTGAGGATGGAGTCCTGGAAGTTCCCGTGGATGACGTTATCCAGGTAGCTGAGATACTGGATGCCGAGCGGCTCATCCAGGCCGAGGTCGTGCTTGACCTTTTGCAGCTGCGCTTGAGACACGTTGCGTCCCCCGAGCATCGCCTCGGCGGGGCCTCCGGGCATCAGTCGCATGACCAGGAAGACGAGGCTCAAGAGGATCAACAGCATCGGGACGGTCAGGAGAAGCCGTTGAATGACATATCGTCCGATTCCACTCATGCCCCATCCTCTGGACTTGATGGTGCGTTGCTGTGCGAAGCCTGATCGTCCGGCTCTGGTGGCGTGTATTGTAGCACAAACATATGTAATCCACAAGGCAGTGCTGTGAGGGATCAGTTGGTGACCTCTTGAGGGGGGTTGTATGGAACGGAGGACGAGCCTCGACGGGGCGCCAAGTCGAGAACCCGTTGTGGCGAGAAAGAAGAAGGGGGCCGATGACTCGGCCCCCTTGGCGGATTCGCTCTATCGAGCGGTTGGTTCGTTTACTCCTTCCAGATGCGGTCGATGTGAACGTCCATGGTGATGTTCAGCGAGCAGCCCTGGACGCCCTTTCGCCAGGCCAGCACCATCTCGTCGGTCATCGCCCACAGTGGGATCCACGGAACGTCCTGAACGCTCAGGACCTGGATCGCCTCGTAGAGCTTCGCCCGGACGGTGGTATCGACGGTGCCCGTGGCGACCTCCATGATGTCCTTGTAGGCGTCGAAGTTCGGGTGGTGGTTGAAGAAGGTCCCCAATCCCTCCGGAGACTCGGTCGTCCATGGCGCGAGGAAGTTCGAGGATTCGAGGTAATCCGGGTGCCAACCGAGGAAGAACATGTCGAAGCCGCCCTCGGACATGCGCTCGGTGTAGGCGCCCCACTCGAGAGACTGGATCTTGATCTTGATGATGCCAGTCTCCTCGAGGCTGCCCGCGACGACTGTGGCGACGTCGGCCTCGGTCGTCCCGTAGTGGCTCGGGGTGTACCACAGGTTCAGCTCGAGCGGGTTGTCCTTCGTGTACCCGACCTCGTTGAGCAATGCCTCGGCCTTCTCCAGGTCCCGCTCCGGGAACACGTTGATCGCGCCGAAGAACGGCGGATCGACCATCGGGACCATCGTGTAGATGGGATCGACGGTGCCCTCGAAGACCTGGTCGATGATCGCGGCGCGGTCCACGGCGTAGCTGATCGCCTGGCGCACGAACGGGTTATCGACGGGGGGCTGGGTGACGTTGAACAGGAGATAGCGGACGCCCGGGCTGGGCGGGAAGGCCTTCACCACGACGTCGGGGTTGTTCTGCAGGTCCGTGATGTCCTGCGGAGAAAGGGTCCTGAAGACGAAGTCGACGTCGCCGGCCTCGATCGCTGCGCGCAGCGCGGCCGCGTCGGAGTACATCTTCTCGATGACGTACTTCGACTTCGGCGCGGTGCCGTAGTAGCCGTCGTAGGCCTCGTACTTCACGTACTGGTCGGGCACGTACTCGATAAGCTTGTACGGTCCCGTCCCCGCGTAGACCCCGTCGGCGAAGTCGTTCTCAGGAGTGGACTTCGGCGAGTAGATCAGCGACGGGGCGATGCTCTCCTCCATGCGCAGGAGGAACACCGCGTCTGGCATCGTCAGCGTGATTTGGACGGTCAGCGGGTCGATGACATCGATGTGATCGATGACGCCCTTGATGAGGCCGACGCCGCCCTCCGGGCCGTCGAGGCGGATCGTGCGGTCGAGCGACCACTTAACTGCCGCGGCGTCGCACGGGGCGCCGTCCCAGAACGTGATTCCCGGGCGGATGTGGAAGGTATAGACCAGGCCGTCGTCGGAGATGTCCCAGGACTCGGCGATCGCGCCTTTCAGTTCAAGCGTATCGGGATCGAGCTTCATCAGCGCGTCGGTCGTCGCGCGCAGCACGTGCCAGGAGAAGTGGTCGTAGCTGTTCGCGAAGGCGAGCTGTGTCACCCGGTCGGTTGTTCCCATCACAAGCGGCTCCTGGGCGGTCGCCACACCGGCGAAGGCCAACCCCAGGATTCCGACCATCAGAATCGCGAAGAATACTTTCCTCATTGTGTCTGCCTCCTTGTAGGCTCTGTGTTCCCTCGAGGTTACGTATCGCCCATCCGTCAGTGGGTCGCAGACCACCTCCTATCCATGGTTTTCTCGTGTTTTCATACTCATTCTAGCATCGCTACACTACAAAGTCAAACTCTCTTCTTCTTTCGCTTTGGGTTCACTAGGTCGCTGATGCCCTCGCCGACCAGTCCGAAGCCGAGGGACAAGAAGATGATCATCAGGCCCGGGAAGGTGATCAGCCACCAGGACCCGGACTGAAGGAACTTCTGGCCGTTCTGGATGTCGAATCCCCAGTCGGGCGTCGGCGGCGGCAGGCCGAAGCCGAGGAACGACAGCGCCGCAACCGTGAGGATCGCGTCGGCCAGGTTGAACGAGGAGACCGCCATGATCGCGTTGACCGTGTTGGGGGCGACATGGCGCAGGATGATGCGGGTGTTGCTCGCTCCGACGGCGCGGATCGCCTCGACGTAGGTGGTCTCCCGAACCTGTAAGACCTCCGCCCGGGTGACCCGGAAGTAGGTCGGGATGTACACCACGCCGACCGCCCAGATCATCGGACCGAGACCGGCGCCGAACATCGCGACCAGGACGATCGCGAGGATCATCGAAGGGAAGGAGTAGATCGCGTCCATCGTCAAGGAGAGGCCGCGGTCGACGAACCCGCCGGTGAAGCCCGACAGCCAGCCGAGAATCGAACCGATGCTCATGCTCAGCGCCACCGCACCGAAGGCGACGATGAGCGACGCCTTCCCTCCGGCGAGCACGCGGCTGAACACGTCGCGGTGCAATTGGTCGCTGCCCATCCAGTGCTGCGCGGACGGCGGCTGGAGGCGGGGGGCGTCTCGGTAGTAGACCGGATCGTAGGGGGTGAACCACGAGCTCTGCGCGAGGATCGTTACGAGAACGAACACAAGGACAGTGGCGAGCCCGACCTTGAGGATGACCTGCCGGCGCAGCGCGTGCCGGCCGCGGGTCACCTTCCGTACGAGCCAATCGAGCAGGTCAAGCAGCCAACGGACCAGTGAGCGAGCCATCAGTACTTCACCCGCGGGTCGATGAACGAATACGTGATGTCGACGATCATGTTGATGATGGAGATGAAGATCGCGATGAACACCACGCTCCCCTGGATCGCCGGCCAGTCACGGGCCTCGATCGAGCGCACCAGGAAGCTCGCGATTCCCGGCCAAGAAAAGACCGTTTCTGTTAGCACTGCGCCGCCCATGAGGATGGCGAACTGGAGGCCGAAGACCGTGACGATCGGAATGAGTGCATTGCGCAGCGCGTGCGCAAAGACCACGACGCGCTCCCGCAGGCCCTTGGCCCGAGCCGTCGTGATGTAGTCCATGTCCAGCACCTCGAGCATGCTCGCTCGCGTCATCCGGCCGAGCAGCCCAGCCTGCGCGAAGCCGAGCGTGATCGACGGGAGCACCAGGTGCTTGGCCACGTCGGCGATCACCGCGCCGTTTCCACCGATGAAGGAGTCGAGGAGGTAGAAACCGGTGATCGACTTGAACGTGAACGCCATCCGCCCGCCGAGGCGGCTCGCTACGGGGAGCCAACCGAGCTTGACGGCGAAGATGACCTGCAACATGAGGCCGAGCCAGAAGAGCGGCATCGCGAACGAGCCGATGTGGAAGATGCGCACCGTGTGGTCGATTGGCCGGTCCGCGCGCACCGCCGCGATGAGGCCGGTTCCGAAGCCGAAGATCCCCGCGAAGGTCAGTCCGAAGAGCGCGAGCTCCAGCGTCGCCGGGAAGCGAGTGAAGAGCTCTTTGACCACCGGCTTGTTGGTGCGGAAGGAATCGCCGAAATCGCCACGCAGGATGCCCGCGAGGTAGGTTCCGTACTGGACGAGGATCGGCCGATCCACCCCCATCTTGTGGCGGTACTCGTCCATCAGCTGCGGCGAAACGTTCCTCCCGCCGAGCATGGCTGAGACCGGATCGCCCGGCATGACCCGCAGGATGAGGAAGACGAAGGTCAGAAGGATGAGCAGCATCGGAATCGTCAACAGGAGACGCTGGATGATGTAGCGCGCCGTGCCGCCCATGATGCCCCCAGTCTAAAGCCTAAGATGGTCTATTCAACACGAAATGGCTGCTCTCCACTATTGCCGTATGTTATCAAGTTTCCCGATAGAAGGCAAGGGGAACGGCGCAGAAGCGCATTTGAGTGTGGCGAGCAGATGGGCGCCGAACAGAGCGGCGCACCTAGACGCGATGGACCTTCAGGAGGTTGGTGCGCCCCCCGCCCGAGAGCGGGACGCCGGCCGTGAGGACGATCAGATCGCCGGGACGGGCGAGATCGAGCCGGGTAAGGGCCTCGGACGCCGCGTCGAGTAAGTCATCGGTCCCCTCGACGGGTCGAACGAGCAGCGGCGTCACCCCCCACGTCAGGGTGAGCCGGCGGTAGGTTTGCTCGTTCGGGGTCAGCGCGAAGATCGGCTCCCGAGGCCGTTCCCGCGCGATCTGGCGAGCGGTGTAGCCGGTCCAGGTCGACGCCGCGATCAAGCGGGCCCCCAACTCGCCCGCGATCCGCGCGGCCGCGTCGCTGATCGCATCGGTGACCGGCTGGACGTGCTTCATCGTTGTGAAGGTCCCCGCGTCCACCCAGTGGAGCATCTTCTCCTCTGCGGTGGCGGAGATCCGTGCCATCATCTCGACCGCGCGCACGGGGTAGCGCCCGGTGGCCGTCTCGGCGGAGAGCATGACCGCGTCGGTTCCGTCGAGGATCGCGTTGGCGACGTCGCTCGCCTCGGCCCGGGTGGGCAGGGGGTTCTCGATCATCGACTGCAGCATCTGAGTGGCCGTGATCACGGGTTTGCCGACCAAATTGCACTTGCGAATGATCTCCTTCTGGTAGAGGGGCACCTCCTGGACGGAGACCTCCACGCCGAGATCCCCGCGGGCGACCATCACCCCATCCACGGCGTCGAGGATCCGATCGAATTCCTCGAGCGCTTCGCGTTTCTCGATCTTTGCGACGATGGCCACGGCCTCGTCGCTGCCGCCGTCCTCCCGTACGAGGTCGCGCAGCGCTTCGATGTCGGAGGCGCCGCGCACGAACGACAGCGCGATGAAGTCGACGCCCTGCTTCAGAGCGAACTGCGCATCCTTGCGATCCTTGGGCGTCAAGGCCTTGAGCTTCGGGTCCTTGGACAGGGCGCTGTGCGGTGCGGCGACCCCCTTGTGCGACCGCAGCTCGCCGCCGACCACCACACGGCAGACGAGCGCATCGTCGCGCTGAGCTTCCACCTTGAACTCGAGTGCGCCGTCATCGAGGAGGATCTGATCTCCGGGGGAGACGTCTTGGATGAACTCGGGGTGCGGCAGGTTGACCACGTTGTCCGCTCCGGTGGCGTCCTGGGTCGTCAAGGTCACCCGATCCCCCTGATGGAGGACGAGCGGCTCCTTGTCGATGACCCCCACACGGAGCTTCGGGCCCTGGAGGTCGGCCATGACCGCCACGGCGGCCTTCTCCTCCCTTGCGAGCCGCCGGATCGAGGCGATCTCCTGGGCGTGTTGCTCGAGCGTGCCGTGCGAGAAGTTGATCCGGGCGACGTCCATGCCGGCGCGGATCAGCTTCCGCAAGGTGTCCTCGTCGCGCGATGCCGGCCCGATGGTGCAAACGATCTTCGTGCGTGTCTCTTCCAAAGCGTCCCCTCCTTCGATGACCGATCGCACCATTCTACGGGATAGGCGGCGCGAAGTAACCGCTGGCTGGAGATCTTGACAAGAGCCGCGGTTCTGTGCTATTGTAGCCCTTGAAAGTGGCAGCCGTTTCAACCTGCAGTACGAATCTCTCGTGATGTCGGCTTCGAACGTTCTGCCTCGATTCAAACTAGCAGTACGGGGGTGAGATAATGGCAGAGCGCGAGACCGGCACTGTCAAGTGGTTCAACGACAGCAAGGGCTACGGCTTCATCGAGCGCGAGCAAGGTGAAGACGTGTTCGTGCACTTCCGGGCCATCCGCGGCGAAGGGTATCGCACGCTCGAGGACGGTCAGAACGTGGAGTTCACAGTCGTTCCCGGCGAGAAGGGTCCGCAGGCGCAGGACGTCGTGGCCCTCTAGCCCGCATCGTCGACGTAGCAATCCAAACACAATCAGGCGGCGCATCGCGAAGCGGTGCGCCGTTTTTCCGTT
>Ga0068714_10002960_pt1 | contig 20824 bp, 17 predicted proteins | sample MTBNYHSulfiMetaG_FD_62988 | JGI IMG/M metagenome (GOLD analysis project Ga0068714, IMG submission 62988) | Enrichment culture microbial communities from rom New York Harbor, USA that are MTBE-degrading - MTBE-NYH (New York Harbor Sulfidogenic)... | ecosystem: Environmental > Aquatic > Marine >... | reverse complement strand
GAACAGGAAAAGACCAGCATTAAATCGCTCAAGGTTGGCTACAATAAAATATTTGGCTACTATATTGAGGTATCCAAACCCAATCTATCCCAGGTACCCGCGCACTACATCAGGAAGCAGACACTGGTCGGGGGCGAGCGCTACTTCACTCCGGAGCTAAAGGAATATGAGTCGCTCATCCTCAACGCCCGGGACAGGCTGAGTGAGCTGGAGACCAGCCTCTTTCAGCGGTTGTGCCGCCAGGTGGCTACCGACAGCGAACGTATCCTGACCGTGGCCCACGCCCTGGCCAATGTGGATGCCTTCTCCAGCCTGGCCGAGGTGGCCCGACAGCACAGCTACGTCCGTCCTGAGCTGAACACGGAAAACAGGCTAATCATCACCCAGGGTCGACACCCGGTGGTGGAGAGAAGTCTGATTGATGATAGCTTTATTCCCAATGACACCTGCCTGTCCAATGACGATGCCCAGCTTATCATCCTCACCGGCCCCAACATGGCCGGCAAGTCAACCTATTTGAAGCAGGTAGCCCTCATTGTGCTGCTGGCACAGATGGGCAGCTTCGTGCCGGCGGACTCAGCCACCATCGGGGTGGTGGACCGCATCTTTACCAGGATTGGCGCCAGGGAAGACCTGGCCGGAGGGCAATCGACCTTCATGGTGGAGATGGTGGAGACAGCCAACATCCTGAACAACGCCACGCCGCGCTCGCTGATTATCCTTGACGAAATCGGGCGGGGCACCAGCACCTACGACGGTATGTCTATTGCCCGCGCCGTGGCCGAGTACATCCACAACTACTCGAGGCTGGGGGCAAAGACGCTCTTCGCCACCCACTACCACGAGCTGGTGGAACTGGCCGGAGTCCTGCCCCGGGTGAAGAACTTTAACGTGGCCGTCACCGAGGAAAAGGGAAAGGTCATCTTCCTGCGCAAGATTGTGCCCGGCGGTGTCGACAAAAGCTACGGCATCCACGTGGCGCAACTGGCCGGGCTGCCCCGGCCGGTAATACACCGCGCCCACGAGGTGCTGGAGGACCTGGAGGGGAACAGCCGCCCCGCAAAGGGGGCCGCCAGAAAGCACCGCCGCCAGCCGGAGCCCGCACAGCAGCTAACCTTCTTCGGGCAGAAACCGCCGGTGGTGGAGGAACTGGAGAAGCTGGACATTGACTCCCTCACCCCGCTGGAAGCCCTGACCAGGCTCTACGAACTGCAAAAGAAGGCAAGGGAGGAATAGCCCTTCTTTGAGGCTAAACCACTTTGATTTTGAAGGTGACCTGGTCTTCCGAATATTCGTCACAATGTAACCAATAAGCCATAGTGTATTCACCTGGCTTGTCTGGAGCTTTTACCTTAAATGTTTCCATTTTAACCCCCTTAGGGTTGATATCATCAAACCCCTGCCAGAATTCCTTTGGATTTCTCATATTGTCGTAATCAACTCCAATCTGTTTACACTCTACATCTGGGAATTCTAGCTCTTCGGTTCCCGAAATCCTAACTCGAGCGTTTCGTGCTATCGCCCCCTGCTTAAGAGACACGAAATAGATTATTTCTCTTGTTTCGCCCCTTGGAATTTCAAACTGGGAATAAGGAAGCTGCATCTGTACTATTGGTGTGCTTTTCGCTCTGTGCCTATCTAAAGCTTGCTCCATCAGTATCCCTAAATCTATTATCTTAGAGAAGAACTCTACTGCAAACAGGTTTTTATACATGAAATACAAGCTAGCAACTATTAGTGCTAATGAAACAATCCCCGTTATCGTCTGTATCATTCCCGATGTTGCAATTGCAATACCCGCCATAATTATGGACACTAACAAAAGCGATGCTGGAATGACTACCATGTTCCCTAGTGATAGCGCTTTAACCTTGTTCCTAGATTCCAATATTGATTTGTCAATATTATTTAACTGTGTACTCAACCTATCTAATTCTCTCCTTAATTCTTCTGCCAGACGCTCCTCCTTAGCAGCTTGGATTTTTTTAGTAAGTCCTACCCTTGCTTCTTTCAGTAATTTTTTGCGTCTATTGAGAGCCTTCTCCTCTTCCTTAGCAGATAACTCTGAAACTGCCCTATATATGGAGACTGCGAAAACAAATACGGCTATCACTATTGCTAGTAATGCTAGGTCAGCAAGGATTGTATATCCGTAAAGTGTTATCATCGTTATGCTCCCTCACGTCTTATTTACATTCTACCACCATATGTCAAATTTCTCTTAATCTTATTAACCCCATCCCCTGTATCCCCTTCCCCTTAATAAGGGGAAGGGGAATTTTATTTAGTGAGGGGGCTGGCGCTCCCTCAAACTCCCCCATGTCAAAGGTGCACCCGTCTCCCCCTTTTCCAAAGGGGGACTAAAGGGGGATTTAGAATCCCTCTTAATCTCCCTTTACGAAAGGGAGAAATCCAGCGGGGGTCAAAGGGGCGTCAGCACCTTAAAAAATAACGTCCCCCTCCTTTGCTAAAGGAGGGGGACCGAGGGGGAGGATTTAAGACCACAGAGGATGAGGTTCACCAAACTTGATACTTCTGGCTCACGGATTTTATCCTTCGGAGCATTGGCAGACCGGTATTACAGGTCAAAAATTAAACCAGTAGCCCGGAGGAGGCGAAAAACCATAGCCGCTACCGGGGGCGCCAGAATAAAAGAGCAAGGGCGGGATTTGATGCCCAAAATTGTACAGCGGATAAGCAATCATGCTAAAATGATAATGGAGCCTGGGGTATTATAATACCACCTGTTATCGTTATGACAAGTAGGGTGGTATTTTTTTGTGACTATTTTTGTGAGGTTTTTACCTGTTTTTGTGATGTGGCCGTGATGTGTCACAGTTAAAATATCATCGGGTAGTGCCTTTTTTCACAGATGATTATTTCCAGATAAGGAAGTTTGTCCAGCTATATGAAAACGCCTTTTACCGAGAGGGGGGAAATGGGGGAAACTATACACAGCAGGAAGATAAAGGTTAACGGATGTGATATTCACTACGTCACCGCCGGGAAGGGCGACCCGGTGATTGTAATCCACGGCGGTGCGGGCGGCGCCCGGGGATGGATGAAAAACCTGATAGACCTGGCCAACAACTATACGGTATATGTTCCAGACCTGCCGGGGTTTGGTCGCAGCCAACCTCTTGAGGGAGATTATTATATTCCAGAACTGGTTGAATTTGTTGACGAATTTTCACAGAATATGGGGCTGAAAGAGTTCCATCTGATTGGTCATTCGCTTGGTGGTGCCGTCGCCCTCAGCTACGCACTCAAGTTTCCCAATAAAATAACCAAGCTGGTACTGATAAGCAGCATGAGCCTGGGGAAAGAAATTGCCTTATGGGTCAGGGTTCTATCGCATTCATCTTTAACCAGTCTCATCGGAGCCGCGGTTATTGGCATCCTCAAGAACGTTAAATGGCTAACAGAGAGATTATTTGCTGGAGCTGAATTCGTACTACCCATCTCCAGAACGAGTATGCTTATCGGCTGCCGCATGACCACGCTAAAGGAACAGGCTGAGGTAATGATTAACCGGCTGACAGAAATAATAGTTCCAACTCTGGTAGTCTGGGGAGCCAATGATCCAATTGTACCCGCCAAGCAGGCTTATGCTGCGGCGAAGCTGATTCCGACTTGTCAGGTGGAAGTCTTCAAAGACTGCGGCCACAGCGTCTACAGGGAAAGAATCCCGGAGTTCTCACGGCTGCTAACCGGATTCCTGGGCTGACTGTTCACTTCTCGTGTTCACCAGGGCTGTACGAGATGAAAAGAATACGAGGGAGGTGAGGGGTTCACCGCTCTGCCACTTATGGCTCACCAGGTTTATACGTTGTGCTATTGCCAGACTTGACAAGCTATGTTAACATAAGTAAGAGGAAAATTGGAGATGATATCCGTTACCGAGCGTGCCAAACGGGAACTGAAGAAGCTATTACTGGCCAAGGTAGACAACCACTTTGCCTACCTGCGCTTAACTTCACCCCAAGAGGGGCAACTGGGACTGGGCGTAGACATCGAGCAGCCCGGCGATAAAGCAGTAAAATATGAAGGCGATATACTGCTCCTCGTGGAAAAGTCACTCGCTTCAAGTCTTAAAGACGTAACTCTGGATGTTGATGATACCCCCCAGGGACCCGAGCTGGTAATAAGCGGCGCCTTATAGAACCTGGCCTGAGTCCTCCCACAATCTCTACTGTCTTACTTCTGGCCGATTTCCTCAAGGAATAATCCAGCTTATTGAGATGGTGGTGTTTTGCCCTCGTCTTGCCTGGGTGGTTGACTTGGCGGGCTTGATGCCTTGGACACCTTGCCTGCCCCGAAGTAGAAACCAACAACAGCACCCAGTATGCCCACCAGCCAATCAGGAAGGTCTGGAATTTTCGTTCCCGTTAACAAGCAGCTAGTTAATGAAAAGAGCAGTAACAGGGCTATGACGGCCCTCACCGAACCCTGGGGTAGCCCCAGGGAGTTCACGTGCCACTCAAAGGCGCTTAAGCGACCAGTTTTCACCAGGTAGAGGGAAACTGCCCATAAGATGACAAAAACTGCGGCCACAAAAATAATCACATATAGCATCTGACGTTACCCCCCCTTTAACCGCTTTTAACGACACAGTTTCTTAATGTGCCAATACCCTTTATCTTTACCTCCACCGTATCCCCGGGTAACATCGGGCCGACGCCACTCGGAGTGCCGGTAGCGATAATATCTCCCGGCAGCAGGGTCATGACATGGGAAATGAAGTCCACCAGCTCGAAGACACTGTAGATAAGGTCGCTGGTATTGACACGCTGCCGGCGCTCGCCGTTGAGCAGGGTCTCCACCACCACCTTCCCCGGGTCAAGCTCCGTTTCAATACAGGGCCCCACCGCCGCAAAGGTATCAAAACCCTTGGCACGGGTCCATTGCCCATTCCTCTCCTGGAGGTCACGGGCGGTAACATCGTTAAAGCAGGTATAACCCAGAATATAGTCAGGTGCATTTTCCGTTGATACGCACCATATCGGTTTCTTTATCACCACCGCCAGTTCGCCCTCATAGTCCACCCGGTCCGAAGAAGCCGGATAAACAATGCTATCCTCAGGCCCGATCACGGCCGTCGAGGGCTTGAGAAAAATCAACGGGGCATCGGGCACAGGCAGGTTAAACTCGCTAGCATGGCTGTGATAGTTAAGCCCCAGGGCCACTATTTTCGATGGTGTGCAGGGAGACAGCAGCTTGACCTCGCTGAGGGCATACTTTTGTACGGTTGTCTGGATATCAGGGAACGGCTCGCCTTCAATAGCCTGAATGGAAGTACGTTTTAATATCCCGTAGTTAAACTTCCCGTCAACAGAGAAGCGCACAATTTTCATTGGATAGGGACATTTTACTCCAATCAAGCGTCACGTGCAAGTCGGGTAATCTCGTTGCCTAGCCATATCCAGTGTGCTATAGTTTAATCATTATGGGAGGAGGGAAAATAGACTTTCTTACCGGGGGGACGGTCACCTCGCCAAAGGGATTCTGTGCCGGGGCTACTTACGCCGGAATAAAGAAAAAGGTTAAAAACAGCCTTGACCTCGGCATTCTCTTCTCCGAGGCACCGTGTGTTACGACCGGTCTCTTCACCACCAACCGCATCAAGTCAGCGGCTGTAGTTTTATGCCAACAACGACTGCAACAAGGTAAGGCCGTAGTGCTGATAGTAAACAGCGGCTGTGCCAATGCCTGCACCGGTGAGCGGGGTTTCGCTGACGCCGAAGAGATGGCCAATCTAGCCGCTCACGGTATCGGAGTGGCACCTGAGGAAGTCCTGGTAGCCAGCACCGGAGTAATTGGTCAAACGTTACCCATGAAATTGATTAGAGACGGCATCCGCCAGATTGGTCTCTCAAGTCACGGCGGGCACGAACTGGCCCGGGCAATAATGACCACTGACACCGTACCCAAAGAAACGGCGGTGGCGGTTAGTGCTGGCGAGAGCAAGTTTACCATCGGCGGGGTAGCCAAGGGGGCGGGGATGATTCACCCCGACCTGGCTACCATGTTCTGCTTTTTGACCACCGACGCAGCCGTGGAGCCGGATTTTCTGAGGTCGGCGCTGCGTCAGGCAGCAGACCTTTCCTTTAACATGATTTCCGTGGATGGGGATACCAGCCCCAGTGATACCGTGCTGCTCATGGCTAACGGGCTGGCCGGTAATCAACCCATCTCGCCGGTTAGCCCTGAGGCGGAAATCTTTCAGCAAGCCCTGGACCGGGTCTGCATCTACCTGGCGAAAGCCATTGTCCGAGACGGTGAGGGTGCGACCAAGCTTATCGAGGTCACGGTAAGCGGGGCGAAGAGTGCCGCCGACGCCAAACTGGCGGCCAGGACAGTGGTCAGCTCACCCCTGGTAAAGACCGCAGTGTACGGTGGCGACCCGAACTGGGGACGAATTATCTCTGCGGTGGGGCGGAGCGGGGCAGATATGGTAGAATCGAAGATTGACCTGAGCATCGGAGAGGTCAATGTGCTCAAGGGGGGTAAGTCACGGCCTTCTGCTGAGCAGGATATCATCAAGGTATTTCAGCAGAGCGAGGTACCGATAAGCGTCAATCTCAACCTGGGCACAGCTTCAGCCACTGCCTGGGGCTGCGACCTGACTGAAGAATATGTCGCTATCAACAGCCAGTACATGACCTGAGAATTCTGGCACGGAGAGCAGACTTGGACAAAATTATTGTAGTTAAAATCGGCGGGGCCACTCTGGGCAGCCACGACACAGCCCTGGAGGACATCGTCAAGCTTCAGCACCTAGGCAAACCGGTGGTGGTTATTCACGGTGGTGGCAAATTGATTACCGAGTGGCTGACCCGGCAGGGTATCTCCAGCCGTTTTGTCCAGGGTGAGCGGGTAACTGACCAGCCCACGCTTGAGGTGGTCACCGCCGTGCTGGCCGGGCTGGTCAACAAAGAGATTGTGGCCGCAATCAACGGGCTGGGAGGACAGGCGGCCGGTATCAGCGGTGTGGACGGGGCCATCATCGAAGGCAAGATTGGCGACAAAGAAAAGGGGTATGTGGGTACGGTAACCAGGGTAAATACCGCTCTCCTTGAAGCTCTGCTGGCGGCAGGCTATGTCCCCGTGGTTGCCCCGGTGGGACTCAATGCTTTTGACCGAGCAAACAGTGTCCCACGGATACTAAACTTCAACGCCGATGTTGTGGCCGGCGAAATCGCCGCGGCTCTCGGTGCGGAAAGACTCATCTTCTTGACCGATGTGGATGGTGTTCACGACCGGTCAGGCAAGTTGCTACCCCGGCTTTCACCGGAGGAAGCTGAAGTTCTGATAGCCTCCGGGGTGGCCTCGGGCGGGATGATTCCCAAGATTAACGCTTGCCTCAAAGCTTTATCCGGTGCGGCCACCACCTGTATCATCGACGGCAGACAACCCCACGCTTTGCTCAAAGAGACTGAAGAGGCAGGTGGCGGGACAATAATCAGGAGCGTATGAGATGACTAATTGGCAGGAACTGGACAGCAAATATTATATGCAGACTATCGTGCGTATCCCTGTGACCCTGGTAAAGGGAGAGGGGGTGCGGGTATGGGACGATAAGGGTAATGAGTACCTGGACTTCGTTAACGGTTTGGCGGTAAATTGCCTGGGACACTGCCACCCGGTAGTTGTCGATGCTGTCACCACGCAGGCACGTACCCTTATGCAGACTTCACTCTGGTACTATACCATCCCCATGCTTCGCCTGGCCAAGCTACTGGTGGAAAATAGCTGCCTGGACAGAGTCTTTATCTGCAACAGCGGTCTGGAAGCTAATGAAGGCGCTGTTAAGTTAGCCAGACGCTACGGCCATCTCAAACTGAACGGCGCGTACGAGGTTATTACCACCACTGGCTCTTTTCATGGGCGCTCTCTGGCCATGACGGCGGCCAGCGGGCAGCACAAGATGCACGAACCGTATATCCCGTTGCCAGTGGGTTTTATTAATGTGGCAAACAATGATATTGAGGCTATAAAGTCAGCCACTACTGAAAAGACCTGCGCCGTGATGCTGGAGCCGATACAGGCGGAGGGAGGCGTCAATGTCCCCGATGATGATTACCTGAAAAAGGTAAGGGAGTGGTGCGATAGCCAGGGCATTTTACTCATCCTGGATGAGATTCAGACAGGTATAGGCCGCCTCGGGACGCTTTTCGGTTACGAGCTTTACGGAATTGAGCCTGATATAATGACCCTGGCCAAGGGCCTGGGTGGCGGCATACCTATCGGCGCGCTGCTGGCCAAGGAAAAAGCTTCCGCTTTTACTGTGGGAGACCATAACGCCACTTTTGGAGGCAATCCGGTTACCAGCGCCACGGCTTACGCCACACTGAAGTATATTATCGAAAATGATATTGTCGGGAATGCCAGGAAGGTCGGACAGTACTTAGTCAACGGTTTAGAAAGTTTAAAAAAGAAATATAAGTTCGTTATTGAAGTGCGGGGACGTGGCTTGCTGCTAGCCATGGAATTTAGTTCTGATATAGGGCAGGATGTAGTAATGGCTTGCCTTGAACGGGGATTACTGATTAACCGGCTAAAACCCAACGCAGTGCGGTTTATACCGCCACTTATAATTAGTAATAAAGAAGTTGACAGGGCACTAGATATTCTGGATAAGGCACTATCAAGTCTGGATATTAAATAGGACCGGAGGGAGTATTGGAAAATGGCAGATAAAGTAGTACTGGCTTACAGCGGTGGCCTGGATACATCGGTGGCCATCAAATGGCTCAAAGAAAAATATGACCTCGATGTTATTGCTGTAACTATTGATGTCGGCAATGAGCGTGATTTCTCCGCCGTCCGCCAGAAGGCACTCAACACTGGCGCCATCAAAGCGGAAGTTATCGATGCCAAGGAGATATTTGTCACTCATTTCATCTTCCCGGCCTTGCAGGCAGATGCCCTCTATGAGGGACAGTATTCGCTGGCTACCGCCCTGTCCCGCCCGCTCATGGCCAAGTTAATGGTAGATACGGCGCTGGCCGAGGGGGCCACCGCCATCGCTCACGGCTGCACTGGCAAGGGAAACGACCAGGTAAGGTTTGATGTGAGCATCAATGCCCTGGCACCCAACCTCAGGGTTATCGCCCCGGCCAGGGAATGGAGGATGACCAGAGAAGAGACCATCAGATACGCCGAGAAGCACAATATCCCGGTTCCAATTACTGTGGCCAGCCCCTATTCCATCGATGAGAACCTGTGGGGGAAGAGTATAGAGTGCGGTGTCCTGGAAGACCCCTGGGCTGAGCCACCGGAGGAAATATACACCTCGACGAAATCGCCGGACAAGGCTCCCAATAAGCCGGGCTATGTGGAAATCGGTTTTGACAAGGGCATACCGGTTTCCCTTGATGGGCAGGAAATGGACGGGGTCAGCCTGATTCAGCGCCTCCACGAGCTGGCCGGTGAGCACGGGGTAGGCAGGGTTGACCATGTTGAGAACCGGCTGGTGGGGATAAAGTCGCGGGAGATTTACGAAGCTCCGGCAGCCACGGTACTGCTGCAAGCACACCAGGCTCTCCAGGCGATGACCCTCTCCAAAGACCAACTGCGCTTCAAGCAGAAGGTAGCCGCAGAATACGCCGACCTTATCTACGACGGCCTGTGGTTCACCTCCCTGCACCGTGACCTAGCCGCTTACGTTAAGAGTTCGCAGCGCTTTGTTACCGGCACGGTACGCGTCAGGCTCTTCAAGGGAAGCAGCACCGTAGTCGGGAGAAAGTCGCCTTTCTCACTCTACAGCTACGCTCTGGCCACCTATGACAAGGGTGACGAGTTCGACCAGAGTGCCTCTCCAGGTTTTATCCACATCTGGGGACTACCGGTGAGGAACCAGGCGCAGGCACAGCTGCTGGGTGATAACGAGGGGCCGCTCAGCATCATGGAACCGAAGGAATCCGAGGGAAAATAGCATGAGCCAAATCAGAGGTCGTTTTCAAAAAGACGCTGATAAGAAGGTGGCCGAATTTACCGCCTCCATCCCCTTCGACTGGCGCCTGTATCCCTATGACATCACCGGCAGTATCGCCCACGCCAGGATGCTGGCCAAACAGGGCATTATCTCCGCAGATGAGGCACAGATTATTATCGAGGGGCTGGCATCCATCAGAAAAGAGATAGAGCAGGGCAAATTCCAGTTCAAGACAGACCTGGAAGACATCCACATGAATATCGAAGCCAGGCTGATTGAGAAGGTGGGGGAGGTTGGCGGTAAGCTCCACACGGCTCGCTCACGAAACGACCAGGTAGCCCTGGACCTGCGTCTCTTTGCCAGGGAAGCTATCAAAGATACTCTGCTCAGACTGAAAGATTTGCAGCGGGCACTCCTCAACCTGGCTGAGGCCAACAGGGACGTGGTCATGCCTGGCTACACCCATTTACAGCGCGCGCAACCGGTACTGCTGGCCCATCACCTTGTGGCCTATTTCGAGATGCTCCAGAGGGATATTGACCGATTCAAGGACTGCCTGAAGCGCACCGATGTCCTGCCCCTGGGCAGCGGAGCGGTAGCCGGCGTGGCCCATAATATTGACCGTGAGTTTCTGGCTAAGGAGCTGGACTTCAGTCAGATTAGCCAGAACAGCATGGATGCTGTCTCAGACAGGGATTTCGTCGTCGAGTATGAAGCCGCGGCCAGTATCGGCATGATGCACCTCTCGCGACTGGCGGAAGAAATTATACTCTGGTCTTCGGCTGAATTTGATTTCATCGAACTCGATGATACTTACGCCAGTGCCAGCAGCATCATGCCCCAGAAGAAAAACCCCGATGTCGCCGAGCTGATTCGAGGCAAGACCGGACGAGTCTACGGTCATCTCGTGGCCCTGCTGACCACCATGAAAGCCCTGCCCCTGTCCTATAACAGAGACATGCAGGAAGACAAAGAGGGCTTTCTTGATACCGTGGATACACTGCTATCCTGCTTAGAGATACTCGCCGGGATGCTTGGTGCTCTCAGGGTCAAGGCGGAAAATACCGCCCGGGCGGCAAAACAGGGCTATATCCTGGCCACCGACCTGGCTGATTACCTGGTCAAAAAGGGCGAAGCCTTCCGCCACGCCCACGAGATAGTAGGCAAACTGGTAAGTTATGCTGTGAAAAAGGGTAAATCATTAAATGAGCTGAGCCTCAAGGAATACCAGGGGTTCTCCCCTTTGTTTGGCAATGATGTCTACTCAATCACTGTAGAATCGTCTCTGTCCGCCAGAAATAGTACTGGTGGTACCGCCCCGGTACAGGTAAACAAAGCACTATCCAGCGCCAGAGCCATCCTTGAAGGAAAATAGGGTAATTACCGATACCTGTTCTTAAGAAGGCGTGGCCGGCAGTTTCTTGGGCACCTTATGCTGAGTCCGCAAGCACCTGGTACACAGGTTAAGCCGTTTTGGCTCGCCATTGACAATTACCGTAGCCGGGTGAATATTTGGTACCCAGCTTCGTTTGGTATGGCGTTTGGAGTGGCTTACATTATGACCAAACTGCGGTGATTTGCCACATAAATCGCATTTCAATGTATTTTCCCCTTGACCGCCAGGTTAAATTTAGGTAATATGACCTCATAATACTATCACAGCCAAGCGAAGTTGGCAAGGACGGGATAAGATGAAACACACCGAGTCTGTCAACGGGAAAGAACTAAGGGAAATGCTGGCTACAGCCACCAACTGGCTGGAGAAGAGTGCTGCCGAAATTGACGCTTTGAATGTCTTCCCGGTACCTGATGGTGATACCGGGACTAATATGCTGCTGACCATGCGTTCCAGTGTAGAGGAAGCATACCACAATGGTAACTCCAGTGTCTCGGCAGTGGCACAAGCTATCGCCAAAGGAGCCCTGATGGGGGCCAGAGGCAACAGTGGCGTAATCCTGTCACAAATCTGGCGTGGGCTGGCACAGGGCTTACAGGATAAGGATTCTATTACGGCCAGCGACCTGGCCGAGGCCCTGCAGCAAGCCTCAAATATGGCCTACAAGGGAATAAGTAACCCGGTAGAGGGAACCATCCTTACCGTGATTAAGGATGCGGCCGCCGCGTGTCAGGCACAGGTGGCCGATGGTGACAAGGATATCATCTCTGTTCTGGAGACAACCGTTAACGCCGCAAATGAGTCGGTGGCTAATACTCCTGCCCTGCTACCTGTGTTGAGGGAGGCTGGAGTCGTGGACGCTGGTGGGCAAGGCCTCTACACTATTCTTGAAGGTGCCCTCCGATACCTCAGAGGTGAAACCGAACAGATGCGGTTCCGCAAGCCGCAGATAATCGCCAGTAATATGCCCCAACCGCTAAGACTACCGCAGATGGTAGCTGCTGAGGAGGTACCCTTCGGATATTGCACCGAATTTCTCATCAAAGGCGATAACCTTAATCTAGATGAGATCAGGAGCAAGCTGAAAAAGAAGGGCGAATCTCTCATTGTCGTTGGCAATGAGACCACGGTCAGACTTCATATCCACACCCTTGACCCCGGTAACATTCTTCACTACGGCTCTTCCCTCGGCACCATGCATCAGGTATCAGTTCGGAATATGGATGAGCAACACCACGACTTCCTGGAAATGCAGAAGGAGAGAACACCAGCCGTCGACATCGCTACCATCGCGGTCGTCTCTGGAGACGGGCTGGCTGACGTTTTTACCAGCCTCGGAGCCACAGCCATTGTCCCCGGTGGCCAGACAATGAACCCGAGCACCAAAGACCTGCTCCAGGTAGTAAAGACGGTGGCCTCGGACAAGGTTATCATTCTGCCGAACAATAAAAATATCATACTTACTGCCCAGCAGGTTACATCTCTCACTGATAAAAGCATCGCGGTAATACCCACCAAAACGATACCCCAGGGCGTAGCTGCCCTGTTAGCCTTTGACTATGAGGCTGATTTTGAAACCAACGCCCAGCTTATGACGGAGGCAAAATCAACAGTAAAGACAATTGAAATCACCCGGGCCGTGCGCTCAACACAGCTAGACGGTCTCAACATTAAGAAAAACCAGGCTATTGGCCTCCTCGACGGGGAGCTGCTAGTCGCCGGCGAGAGTAGTGCGGACATCCTTAACAAGATGCTGGACAAAATAAATCTGGCCAGAAGCGAAATAATTACCATCTACTACGGAGCAGACACCGAGCTAGCTGAAGCGGAACAGGTGAGCGCTACCATTCGCGAAAACCATCCTCAGCTTCAAGTTGAAGTAGTCCGTGGTGGTCAACCTTACTATAACTATATTGTCTCTATCGAATAATAAGCGGGGGGTTGTTTATGGCAGTTAAGATTATTACGGACAGTCTGTCTGATATTACCAGCGATATTGCCCAAGAGATGGGAGTTACCGTGGTGCCCTTGACCGTATTCTTCGGGCATGAGTCCTTCCTGGACCGGGTTACCATAACCACCGATGAATTCTACCGGCGCCTGATTAGTGATGCTAACTGGCCTACTACCACACAGCCTTCTCCCAGTGCCTTTGCCGAGGTCTACAACAATCTGGCCAGGGAAACCGACGAAATTCTGGTGGTTACACTTTCCGCCAAACTGAGTGGTACATATGAGTCAGCGCTTAACGCCAAGACTCTGGTTGAGAAAAAGTGCCGTATTGAAGTGATTGATTCACAAACGGTGGCCATGGGACTGGGATTGATAGTTATTTCTACCGCCAAGGCAGCCCAGGCAGGGGCCAAACTGGATGAGATGGTCAAGCTGGTACGCGATGCCATGTCACGCTCACATTTTATTTTCTATTTAGATACGCTCAAATACCTGGCCAAGGGAGGGCGTATTGGCAAGGCAAAGGAGTTGCTCGGCGCATTACTATCGGTAAAGCAAATACTCACGGTAAAAGAAGGCGAGATAACCCCTCTCACCAGAACAAGATCTTTAACCGCCGGACTGGACTATCTCTATAACTTTGTCGCTAACTATTCCAACAGTATTGAGGAACTGGCGGTGGAACATACCACCACACCTGATGTAGCCGACACGCTGGCGGAGCGCCTCGGCTCAATATTCCCCAAGGAGCGCATTTACAGGTCAACAGTCAGCCCGGTGCTGGGGACACACGGCGGACCGGGTGCTCTGGCGGTAACTGTGCTGGAGGCAAAAAAGTAATACTGGCCCTTATTATCCTCACTGGTGCTAGAACCAGAATTTTCTTAACCGCACCAACGGTGGTATCGACCACGGAGGCAAGACCTTGCCGCTGAATACTGAGCCGCTGCGCAAAATCCTGGAGCTTGAAGGCCAGAAGGGCTATGCAGATTCAGCAGTAATCGGTGGTCTGGATAGATTTCTGCATAACTGGTCTCGTCAGGCTGCAGAGTCGATAACCGCACCTCAACTCCTGAGACGCTTCAACAAGCTCCACCTGGCCAACTCCAGCTACGCCTCATTAGCAAAAGAGCAGCGTAAGGAATGGATTGGCCATGTGCTCGCTTTCTTAGACGCAGTAGAGCATGGAGCCAGAGACACGGCTACCAGGCAGTCCCCGCCAGTTACCCGTGCCTCCTCCAGAGCCAGGGTACCGAGGACTACGGCCAGCCAATCCATCGATTCCCCCATTACCATTATTAAAGGTATCAGCGCCAGCCTGGCAGCCAGATTCAATAAGCTGGGGGTGAAAACAATCCGCGACCTGCTCTATTTCTTCCCTTACCGCCACCTTGACTACAGCCAGAGGAAGACTATCTCACAGCTTGCTGAGGGTAACGAAGAGACCATCGTGGCTAACGTCTGGCAGGCGCAGGAGACCAGGCCCGGTGGCAGGCGGAGCACCGAGGCTATCGTCGGTGATGAGACGGGCAATGTCAGAGTGGTCTGGTTCAACAACCCTTACCTGGCCAGGCAACTGACGACCAATACCAGGGTGATACTCAGTGGCCGGGTAAGCCTGTTCAAAGGACGGCATGTATTTCAATCCCCGGAATGGGAAATATTTGAAGATAAGGACCTGGTTCATACCGGCCGTCTGGTTCCCCTCTACTCATTAACTCAAGGACTGCGCCCACGCCAGGTCAGAAAACTAATGAAGGAAGCTGTTGAACAGTGGGCCTGGCAGGTACCTGATTTTCTGCCCTCAGGACTAAGGGAAAGGTGTAGCCTGCTGGAGCTACCCCAGGCAATAAGCCAGGCTCACTATCCAGATGATGCCACACTTAAAGATAGGGCCAGGATGAGGCTGGCCTTTGATGAGCTTTTGCTCCTTCAGTTGGGCGTACTGAGTAAGAAGCGCACCTGGCAAGAGAGTCAGCCAGGGAATCCTGTTAACACTAACCAGTCAGTGCTGGAAGCCTTTTTGCAATCTCTGCCCTTTTCCCTGACCGACGCACAGCAAAAAGTAATTAAAGAACTGCTTGCCGATTTAGAGAAATCCCGGCCAATGTCCCGCCTGTTGCAGGGTGAAGTGGGCAGTGGCAAGACGGTGGTGGCTACTGCCGCCCTGCTCATGGCTGCGGCCAATGGTTATCAGGGAGCCTTTATGGCACCTACGGAAATCCTGGCCGAGCAGCATTTTTCCACCATCTGCCAGCTTCTATCTCGAACGGGTCAACCGGAAGAAAAGGGGAACTATATCCACAGCTATTCCGGGCTTCTACCTCGCCCGCTTACCATAGCCATACTCATCGGTGATATTACTCAGGCACGAAAAAGAGAACTCCAGCAACACATTCTGGATGGTAACATAGATATTATTATCGGCACCCACGCCCTTATCCAGAAGGAAGTAGAGTTCCACCAGCTGGGACTGGCCGTGGTTGATGAGCAGCACCGCTTCGGTGTTATGCAGCGTTCCGCATTACGGCAGAAGGGTTTCAACCCTCACGTCCTGGTAATGACGGCCACACCCATCCCACGGACTCTGGCGCTTACTTTATATGGTGACCTTGACCTGTCAGTTATTGATGAGCTTCCCCCGGGCAGACAGGAAATCAAGACGAAATGGCTGAGACCAAACCAGAGAGATAGCGCCTACGCTTTTATCAAGCGCCAGGTAGCCAGTGGCCGCCAGGCTTTTATCATCTGTCCCTTAATCGAAGAATCGGAGGCTATCGAGGCCAGGGCTGCTACCGCCGAACACGAACGCCTGTCACAAGAGGTCTTCCCCGAGCTAAGGCTGGGCTTGCTTCACGGCCGCATGTCAGCCGCGGAAAAAGACGAGGTGATGCGCAGCTTCCGTGCCGGCGGACTTCACATTCTGGTAGCCACGCCGGTAGTTGAAGTGGGTATCGATATACCCAACGCTACGGTAATGCTGGTAGAGAGTGCTGACAGGTTCGGGCTATCGCAATTGCACCAGTTCCGTGGCCGGGTGGGACGGGGACAGGAGCAAAGTTATTGCATGTTATTAGCGGAGAACCCATCAGAGGTAGGGAGAGCACGTCTGGATATCATCGAGAATGTGCAGGACGGCTTCAAGCTGGCTGAGGAAGACCTGCAATTACGGGGGCCGGGAGAGTTCTTTGGCACCAGGCAGAGTGGTATGCCTGACCTGCGCATGGCCAAGCTCTCCGATATTGCCCTGCTGGAGCTGGCCCGCCGCGAGGCAACGGGACTCTTTGAAATAGACCCACGGTTAGAGAAAGCTGAACACTCTTTGCTGGTGAAAGAACTGGCCAGAACCTGGCCAGAAGCCCCGGCAGCCAGGGAGTGGAGCTAGCTAAAGGAGGTAAAAGATGAAAGTAGTAGCCTTTAACTCCAGCCCCAAGATGGACAAGAGCAACACGAGTCTAATCCTTGACCCTTTCCTTGACGGGATGAGAGAGGCAGGAGCGGAGGTGGAACTTTTCTACACGAAGAAGCTCAAGATAAATCCGTGCCAGGGCGAGTTTAACTGCTGGCTCAAGACACCGGGGGTGTGCTTCCAGAAGGACGACATGCAGATGCTCCACCCCAAGATACGTGAGGCAGACATCCTGGTATTCGCCACCCCGGTCTATGTGGATGGGGTCTCTGGACCCATGAAGAACCTGATAGACCGAATGATTCCAGCCGTACAAGCATTCTTTGAGCTACGAGACGGGCACTGCCGCCATCCCGTACACGAAGGGCACAAGTACGGCAAGATGGTGCTGGTCTCCAACTGCGGCTTCTGGGAGATGGACAATTTCGACCCGCTGCTTGTCCACATGAAAGCCTTCTGCAAGAACCTCAGCCTGGAATTCGCCGGGGCACTTTTACGGCCCCACGGGTCGGCATTGAAACCTATGATAGAGATGGGTGTACCGCCAAATGACGTATTCGAAGCTGCCGGAGAGGCCGGGCGCCAGATGGTGCGGGACGGCAGGATGGCTACCGAAACCCTTAACACCGTCAGCCGCGAACTCTTACCGCTGGAGATGTATGTGCAAATTGTCAACCAGAACTTCCAGCGCATACTGGATGCAGTGGAGAAAGAATAGTCCAGTATTCGCACCAAAAGCACACCTCTTGAGAACAAGGATATAAAATTACCCTCTCCAATAGTATTGTGCTATAATTTGAGCGTAGCGGAGTAAACCAAGGAGAGCGCCACGGAAATACTGAAACTCAAGCAAAAGCTGGGGGAACTGCTGACACAGGCAGCCGTCGAAGCCCAGAAAACGGGCAAGCTGCCTTCGGTAACCCTGCCTGAAGTTTATATCGAGCATCCCCAGCGACCGGAGCACGGTGATTACGCCTCAAGTTTTCCCCTGAAACTGGCGCGGGCCGCCGGCACCAGTCCGCTGACCATCGCCCAGGAACTGGTTGAGCTTATGGCTCATATCCCTGAGATTGAAAGCATGACGGTGGCGCCACCGGGGTTCATCAACTTCACCATCAAGAACGACTGGCTGGCCCGGCAGGTGGAAACAATCCTCCAGGCGGAGGAATCGTTTGGCAACATCGACCTCGACCGGGGCAGCCGGGTGCAACTGGAGTTTGTCAGTGTCAATCCTACCGGCCCGCTTCACGTGGGACACGGGCGCGGGGCTATTCTGGGCAGCACTCTGGCCAATGTCTTATCAGCGGCTGGTCACAGTGTAGAAAAGGAGTACTACATCAACGACGCCGGCAGCCAGATGGATGCCTTCTACCAGACACTCTACGCCCGCTACCAGCAGTGCCTGAATATTGAGGCTGAGATACCATCAGAAGGCTATATCGGCAGCTACATGGTTGACCTGGCCAGGGACATTATTGCCGAAGAGGGAAATAAGTTTCTTACCCTGCCGGCAGAAGAGGCCGTGGCACAACTGGGCAAGCTCGGACTGGACAGGATGGTGAAAGAAATCAAGGACGACCTTGAGTTGCTGGGGGTTACCTTTGATGTCTGGTTCAGCGAGCAGAGCCTTTATGAGCAGGGACAGTACGAAACAGCCATGTCATTGCTGCGCCAGGGCGGCTACATCACGGAGAAGGAAAATGCGGCCTGGTTTGTATCCACCGCCCTCGGTGAAGACAAAGACAATGTCGTCGTGCGCAGCGACGGTTCACCCACCTACTTTGCCGCCGATATTGCCTATCACTACAACAAGTTTGTCGAACGCCACTTTGACCGGGTCATCAATATCTGGGGAGCCGACCACCAGGGGCATGTGTCACGCATGAAAGCGGTGTTAGGTGCCCTGGGCATCAACCCAGAGCGACTTGAGGTCATAATTTCGCAGATGGTCACCCTGCGCCGTGGTGACGACATAGTCCGCCTCTCCAAGCGCAGTGGCGACATCATTACCCTGCGTGAGGTGGTGGAGGAGGTTGGTGCCGACGCCTGCCGCTTCTTCTTCCTGGCCCGCTCGGCCAACAGCCACATGGACTTTGACCTGGAACTGGCCAAGAAGGAGTCGCCGGACAACCCTGTCTACTACGTCCAGTATGCCCACGCCCGTATTGCCAGCATCCTGCGCAAGGCCAGGGAGCGAGGAATTGACTACAGCGACGGCGATGTTTCCCTGATAAAGACCGAGCCTGAGCTAACCCTGATACGCAAACTATTGCTTTTGCCGGAGCTGGTCGAGACCGTCGCCCGCACTCTGGAGCCCCACCACCTCCCCTACTACGCCCAGGATTTAGCCACTGTCTTTCACAGCTTCTACAAGCAGTGCCGCGTCATCTCCAAAAACGAAGCCCTGACCAAAGCCCGCCTCAAGCTGGTAGAAGCCGCCAAGATTGTCCTGGCCCGAACCCTCCACCTCATGGGCATGAACGCGCCTGAGAGGATGTAAAAAATCCTGCTGGTACAATTATGCATAAATGGGGAGGTTTGTCTCAGTAAAGATATGCCAGCAGGCAGGTAAGTACAGTGATACCTCCCATACCCTGAGAAGAGTAGGGGACGTGATGACAATAAAGCGAATCGGTTCTCTGTTTAGCCTCTTGTTAGATCTCCTCTGCGTTATTACTGTCGGGACTGGATGCAACCCTTACGTAGTTAGCCCCTGCAGCAATGGTTATCAGGAATTCCGCATGACCCGTGGTCTGTCCCGCTTCTCTTTCGAGTACCCTTGTACGTGGCACAGGGGCAACATTGAAAGCCGAAGAGATGCTACTTCAATTTTCATGTACTGGAGACAAGGGAACTTTGGGCTTACAGTGTTGCCGGTTCGTTTAGAGTTCCCCAGTGCCAAAGCAGCATTAGAAGCAGTGTTTGAAGATTCCCTTTCCTTTTGGAGTAAGAAGCTGGATTTCAATCTTGTTGAGCAGTCAGACGTTATGGTATCAGGAGTACTGGCAAAGCAAATCATCTTTACTTACCGATCTATTCCGGCACCTCCAGCTCAAGGTGGAACTGGTGGGCCACCAAAACCGATAACACAAAGAAATATATACTTTAGTAGCCACCACGGGCTTATCTGGACCATGCACATCACTTCTGAATCAGAAGCTACAGAGGCAGACAACATACACTTTGAGCATCTCCTTGAGACATTCAAGATTATGAAGTGATGTATCAATTCTAGCACTATCCGTATTGGATACGGGTAAACTGGCTATTTATAGTATTCAGTAGTTACAACCCCAACTCTTTATACCGCTTGACCAGCTCGGCGTAGGTCAGAGAGCCCTGCTGCCGCTGCTGACGCCGTTGCTGCCAGCGCTCTGGAGGCACCTGCCCCTTGATTTTCCCCGGCACGCCGACGACAAAGGAGTTGTCCGGGACTTTCATGCCCTGGCTGACCAGGCAACCCGCCCCGACGATGCAGAAGCTGCCAATCTCGGCATCATCCAGTATGGTAGCGTTATTGCCGATGAGGGTATTGTGGCCAATCTTTACCCCGTGCATCACCACGCTGTGCCCGAGGGTCACGTTATCACCTATCTCCATATCTACGCCGGTATGCACCACACTGTTGTCCTCAATCATGGTGTTGCGCCCAATCCTGATGCTGGCAAAGTCGCCCCGGATGACAGCGCCCGGCCAGACGCTGGAGTTCTCCCCAATCTCCACATCCCCAACAACATAAGCCGCCTCGCTGATAAAGGCCGAATCGGCTATTTTCGGTGTCTTATCACCCAGCCTTCTAATCATGCTGCCCCCCTACTCGTCTATCTTACTGATTCAGTAACCGGATAGTCAAATGAGATTGTTAAGTAACCCATCCCCTTTGTAATGGAAGGGGGAGTAAAGGTAAGAGAGGGGGCCTTGCCCCCTCTCTAGTAACTTTATCCCCCTCTCCAAGAATGGAGAGGGGGATAAAGGGGGTGAGGTTGATAAAACACACCTCACACTCACCTTGTTGTTGTCCAGCGAAAATGTCACCCTAATTGTTCAGCGAATTTGTCACCCCCTATCTAAGTGGACTCTGAATTTACCTCGCCATGGGTGATCTGGGGCTGGTTTGGCGTAGTGTCTT
>Ga0068714_10002959_pt1 | contig 20832 bp, 18 predicted proteins | sample MTBNYHSulfiMetaG_FD_62988 | JGI IMG/M metagenome (GOLD analysis project Ga0068714, IMG submission 62988) | Enrichment culture microbial communities from rom New York Harbor, USA that are MTBE-degrading - MTBE-NYH (New York Harbor Sulfidogenic)... | ecosystem: Environmental > Aquatic > Marine >... | reverse complement strand
ATCCCACCCAGGCGCTGCTCGACCTGTACACCATCCGGACGGAGCTGGGCGGGATCGACGGGCTCCACATCGCGATGGTCGGCGATCTGCGCTACGGTCGAACCGTTCACTCGCTGGCGCGTCTCCTCTGCCTATACGATGTCAAGATGACGTTCATCTCGCCCGAGATCTTGCGCCTGCCGCTGGATGTGATGAATAAGGTCAAAGATCGGGGCAAAACAGTGCGCGAGACCTATAATGTCCACGATGTTATCGCCGACGTGGATGTGCTGTATGTCACCCGCGTGCAACGAGAGCGCTTTGCCGATCAGGCCCAGTATGAAGCCGTGAAGGACTACTATGTCATCACCCCGGAACTGATGGAAGGCGCCAAGGGAAAGATGGTCATCATGCATCCCCTGCCGCGGGTCAATGAGATCAGCTATGCTCTCGACGACGACCCCAGAGCAGCGTACTTTCGGCAGATGGAGAACGGGATGTACATCCGTATGGCCTTGCTGGCCGCGGTGCTGGGCAAAGCCTGAGCACAGAAACCGAAAAGAGCGCGTCCCGAAGGCGGCTTCAGTTTCGGATCTGGTAGGCGCAGAGGGTGCGGATCTATGCCCCTTCCGCAGCGCCGGCAGTAGCCACCACCCTCGCCCTGTGGAGGGCGTTCGAGCGAGACAGGCGGCCACGCTGGGCGACCTTACTGCCTGCTCGCCGGCGCCCATGCCTTCGAGCACTACGTCCCCCTCTTTGTCGCGCTGGCCCTGGGGAGTTAGACTCTCTTGGCCTTGTGGCGAGACTGGCGACGATTGCTGATAGGCATGTACGATCCCGCCACGGGGGACCGGCTGCCGGCTACAGGCCCGGTGGATGAGTTGAACTGCGTATGCGTATACCTCACCGAGGTCGAGATCAAACCCGCGCCCTGAGCGCGTCGTGGATGAGGCAAGGGTGCAACTCCAGTTCCGACAAAGGCTTCAGATGGCGTGCGGCCCGCGCGCCCAGAGGCGGGTCAGCGTCCACCCTCCGGTCTCGGCGTCCTGGCACAGCTCCCAACTTGTCAGATCGGGCGTCTGGACAAGGTAACAGCGGCAGGCACGTCCCTTGCGCATTATCGCGCTCTCGCGCCCCCAGGATGCGACCGCGAAGCGGCGCCCACGCCACATGAACGCCACGGGCCTCGCCGTCCCTTCATGGCGTAATTGCGTCTCCACGGCTATCGCCTCGTCGATGAATTCGACCGTCACTGTCCCCCCTTTTGCAGGTAAAGCTGCACCAATCGCAGGACAGCCTCCGCCGACTGTTGGTTATTGGATGCCCGATCGCCGTGCCAGACGTAACGCTGGCAAAGCTGCGCATTAGCCGCCGATAGAGCGACAAAGACCAGACCGACCGGTTTCTCCGGGGTGCCGCCGGTGGGTCCGGCGATGCCCGTGGTCGCGATGCCCAAATCGGCCCCCAGCCGCTCGCGCGCTCCACGGGCCATCTCCTGGGCCGTCTCCTCGCTAACGGCTCCATGGGCGAGCAGCGTCTCGTGCCGCACACCCAGGAGGGCCTCTTTCGCCTCGTTGGAGTAGGTGACCAAGCCCCCCAGGTAGTAGGCCGAGCTGCCTGAGACACTGGTGAGGCGATGGGCGACCAGGCCACCGGTGCTCGACTCGGCAGTAGCCAGGGTCAACCCCCGATTGCTGAGCAGGGCACCAATTTCTGTCTCAATGGCCATGATTTTCCTCCCGACAGATTATAACACCGATGCGCCCCTCGACCAAGTCCCACCTTGATCCCAGCAGATAGACAACTCGAGAAGAACTGCCAGAGATACTCAATCGGTTGCGCGATCGACACCAATCGGCTACAATGGCAGCCAGTTTGGCAACGGAGGGCTGTTGCGCATGGCTGTCGAGGCAGCAGCGTACGTGTAGCAGGTCAATTCTGGTTGAAAATATCAGGGAGGAGATTTATGCAAGACCAAGTGCGGATCATTCAGTATGGGCTGGGCCCGATTGGCAGCGCCGTGGCGCGGCACGTAGTGGAACGACCGGGGCTCGAGCTGGTCGGCTGTGTGGATATTGATCCGGCCAAGCACGGGCGAGATGCCGGCCAGGTGATCGGGCTGGATCGGCCCCTGGGCTTTGGCGTTGGCCACACCCTGGCACAGGTCCTGGAACGAACGCAGGCCGAGGTGGCAATCCACACCACCAGTTCCTACTTCGACCTATTTGAGGATCAAATCGTCGAGATCCTGGAAGCGGGCCTGGATGTTATCTCAACCGCCGAGGAGCTGTCCTTCCCCTGGACGTCCAATGCCGAGCGCGCCGCCAGAATCGATGCTTCGGCCAAGCGCGCAGGCAAGACCGTCCTGGGCACCGGCGTCAATCCGGGCTTTCTCATGGACGCTCTGCCCCTGTTCCTGACGGCGATCAGCCAGCGGGTAGATCGAGTGGAGGTGACGCGTGTCATCAACGCCTCCACGCGGCGCGGGCCCTTCCAGGCCAAGATTGGCTCCGGCCTGACCGTGGAGGTCTTTAACGCCAAGATGGCCGAAGGTCGCATGGGCCATGTGGGCCTGCCCGAATCGGTGGGCATGGTCTTTGACACGCTGGGCAGGACGCTCGTCCGCTACGAGTCGGCCGTCGAGCCGGTGCTCGCCGAGCGGCTGACCAGCACGGAGCATTTTCAGGTGCAGCCCGGGCAGGTGCGAGGGCTCAAGCAGGTAGCCCGCGCCTTTAGCCCAGAGGGCGAGTTCATGACCCTCACCTTCATCGCCGCGCTGGATGCGGGTGAGGATGGTGACACGATCAAGATCGCGGGCAAGCCCGACCTGGAGGTCAAGCTCCGGGGGACAAACGGCGACCTGGCCACGATTGCTATCGCCGTGAATGCGGTCAAGAGGGTGAGAGAAGCTGCCCCTGGCCTGATCACGATGCGCGACCTGCCGATCGTGACTTATTCGTAGAAATTGTGCCAGAGACCGGTGTTGGACGCGGTCAAGGGCCGACCGGCGCGTCCCAGATCACGTCAGAGATCGCGCAGCCGAAAGCACGATGGATGAACGGGCCGACTGGTAGCCAGGTCGTAATGGCCGGCTACCAGTCGCCTGCGTAGTCGGGCTTGTATGGCGCCAGTTGGGCCATCGTGTAGGCCCTGTGCAGCTCCACGAGCTGGCGCATGTGCAAGAGGTCGTGAGCCACCCACGAGGCCAAGAGATCCCCGGCTTTGATCGGGCCCCAGGGCGCCTCATACGCCGTATCCCAATCGGGCGCGGATAGCCCGCGCAGCCAGGTGACCGACGCCTCCCGTTCAGCCAGGAACCGGGCCAGAGACAACTCGGGATCCTGCTGGTTGTAGCTGCGCTCCGTCACCCAGCCGCCCGGATCGATGGGCGGCCACGGCTCGCCCGGACGGTGGAGGGTATAGTCCAGGCGAACGCGGAAATCGCTCCTCTCCTCGTCCAGCAGGTGGTTGATCACCTCCAGCATCGACCACGAGTCCGGGTCGGGCTTCCACCGCGCCTGCTGATCCGAAACACCCCGCACCAGGGCGCTGATCCTTGCCGTGTCTTCGGCCATCTGCAACAACAAGCGATCCACGTCCATCGTTTTACTCCTGCCCCCTGCCTATGGCCGCCGCGGCAGTGGGGCCGCGGTTGGTAATCACGTCGTCTTATGCGGCTAAATCATCACGCTCAGCCACGCCACGCCCAGAATGAGGGTCGTAAGCGTAATCGGTACCCCGGCTTTTAGATACTCGGAAAATGAAATGTGTACTCCCTTCTCTCGCGCCGTCTCGGCGACGATGAGGTTTGCCACAGAGCCCAACAGCGTGAGGTTGCCGGCAAAGGTGGTGGACATGGCCAGGGTAAACCATGCCTGTTGGGGATCGGGTAGGTGCGGGACAAACTGACGGAAGAGCAAGACGGCGGGCACATTGGAGACGAGATTGCTGAGGATGATGGCGACACCTGCCAAGGCAGCCGTGCCCTGGCGGGCAATGGGCTCGGCTACTGCGAACATTTGCCCGGACAAGCCCGTTGTCTCAATGGCGCCGGTTACGATGAACAGGCCAGCGAAAAAGACGAGCAGAGACCAGTCGATCTCGCGGAAAACGCGCGCCGGCTTGAGCCTGCGGGTGATGAGTAGGAATGCGGCTGCGCCGATGGCAGCCAATGGAATTGGGGCGCCCCAGATAAAGGCAACGAGCATGGCTGCAGTCGCCAACAAGCTCTTGCGCAAGAGGGGACGATACCTTCGGGTTGGCAGATGAACAACCGCGGGAAATGGACCAGACGAGAACTCGTTCCGGTACACCCACAAAAGGCAGAGCCAGGTGACGGCCAGGCCCGCCAGGGCCACCGGGGCCAGGTAGGCGGTAAACGTCACGAAGGGAATCCCCGAGGACATCCCGATGAGCATGTTCTGGGGATTGCCGATGATGGTCGCGGCGGAGCCGATGTTGGCCGACGTAACCAGGCCGATGAGGTAGGGCACCGGGTTTCGCCGCAGCGCCGCAGTAGTCTCCAAAACCAGGGGCGTGAACATGAGCACGACGGTATCGTTCAGGAACAGGGCCGATAGGATTCCGGAGGAAAGAACAATGAGTGCCAGCAGCAAACGGGGCGTTGGGGCCCGCTGCACCAGCCAGCCAGTCACCAGGCGAAAAAAGCCTGCCAGCCGCAGGTTCACGTTCAGGATCATCATGGCCAGCAGCAGGGTGAGGGTGTTGAGATCGATGGCGGCATAGGCCTCTTCGAGCGAGATCGCGCCCAGGATCATCAGGACGGTCGCCCCAACCAGCGAGATGGTGGCGCGGTTCATGCGCAGCCAAGGATACCGGCCGACAGCAACGCCGACGAGGGTAATGACGATGACTACCAGCCAAAGCCAGATCATGCCAGGTCAACAGCGGTGCGATATAGCATCAGTTGCTCACAGAGTCAAGCAGTTGAACATCCGCGCGAGGGCGCTCTTCCATAGAACCATCGGAACTACTGCCCATCAGATCGACGATTGCCTAATCCACCGTTAGCGTCTTGCTCAGGTTCCGCGGAAAGTCTGGGTCGATGCCCCGGGCGACGCTCATAAAGTAGGCCACCAGTTGGGCGGGCACCGTCGCCAGGATCGGCCACAGGTAACGGTCCGTCTCGTCCACGACCAGGTAGTCGTGGGCGTTGGAGTGCAGTGCTTCGTGCTGGGCAGCGATGACAATCGACCTGCCACCCCGCACGGTGACCTCATTGACGTGATTGATCATCATCATCTCGTCGCCCGGTGCAGCAATAAAGACCACCGGATAGCCATCGTGCACCGCCGAGAGCGGCCCGTGCTTGAATTCGCTGGAAAAGATGCCCTCACAGTGGGCGTAGGTGATCTCTTTGAGCTTGAGTGCACCCTCCAGAGCGATGGGATGCGTCAGACCGTAGCCAAGGTAGTAGAGATCGTCCCAGCCCTGCAAGTAGGCAGTCACAGCCCGGGCTGGTTCCTCGCTGAGCTCGGTGACGAGGGCCAATAGGCCGGGCAGGTTATCCAGTTCTGCCGTGTCGCGCTCGGCGAGCCGATGGGCCAGGTAGAGAAACAACACCGCTTGGTTGACAAAGGTCTTGGTCGCCGGCACGCTGATCTCGTAGCCGCAGGCCAGCGGCAGGTAGACATCGCTCGCGTTCATCAGGGTCGAGCCCAGGACGTTGAGCACGCCCAGCACGCGCCCGCCGCGCTGGCGCATCACCTTGACGGCATTGAGCACATCCTTGGTCTCGCCGCTCTGGCTGACAAACACGGCCGTGTCCGCGGGACCAACACTCTGGCCGTATTGCTCGATAAACTGCGGCCCCAGAACCGGCACAGCGGCTACCCCGGCAAGTTGGTTGAAATAGTACGCCCCCAGCAGGCAGGCGTGATAGCTGGTACCACACCCGACCAGATAGACCGGCCGGCCGCCCGGCGCCCGGAGCGCATCCAGGAAACGGCCTACATGGCGCGAGCCGTTGAGCAGGTGCAATAACTCGCCGGCAACAGTCGGCTGCTCGTGGATCTCCTTCAGCATAAAGTGGGGATAGCCGCCCTTCTCGGCCACTTCGATGGGGCCATCGTACCACTCAGTGCGGCGGTCGATCCGGGCGCCGTCGTGGACGCCATACAGCTCGACGCCCTCGGGAGACAGGACGACGATCTCGCCATCGTAGACGCGAAGGATGCGCCGGGTCAGTGGCAGTATGCTCGGAAGATCAGACGAGACACAGGTCAGGCCATCGCCCAGGCCAGCAACCAGGCCCGACCCCTTTTTGATAGCGTAAAGCCGATGATCGTCCCGGTGGGTGATGACGAAGGCATAGTCGCCCTCCAGGTCGTTATATGCGGCGCGGATAGCCTCCAACATCTGCCCACCGTTGCGGTCAAAATGGCGCTCGACAGCGTGGACGCATGTTTCGCCGTCGTTGGTGCCGCGCACCGTTAGTCCCTCACGGATGAACAGCTCGCGCATCTGCACGTTGTTGACGACATTGCCGTTATGGGCACCCACCATGTCCCCGTCAGAATCGAGGTGCGGCTGAGCGTTCTCGTAGGATGGCGCGCCAAAGGTCGCCCAGCGGAGTTGAGTAATGCCCCGGTAGCCGCGCATCTCGGCAAACCGGAGCCGGGCGGATACATCGTTAACGCAGCCTACGTCCTTGCGCAGGTCGATCTCGCCGCCGGTCGAGACGGTGGCGCAGCCAACAGAATCGTAGCCGCGATAAGAGAGACGCCGGGCAGCGTCAATCAGAATTGGGCCCAGGATCTGTTCTTCGTTCGTAATAATGCCAAAGATGCCGCACATGTCCCGAGAGTATCTCCGATCTTGTTTATCGTCCTGCGAAATCTGCGCTCTGTCGCCCAGATGGACCTAGCCGAAACGGGCAAGCTCCGCTGCCAGGCCCTCTTCGTCCAGTTTTTGGCGCTCGCTGCTGCTCCGCCATTTGGCCTCAACCAACTGATCCTTCGCGGACTGCTTGCTGACCGTCAGGCGCAGCGGGATGCCGAGCAGATCCGCGTCGTTGAACTTGACGCCAGCACTGGCCGCCCTATCGTCGTACAATACTCGCCAGCCGGCGGTCTGCAGTCGCGCATAGAGCTCGTCAGCCTGGGCAGCCACACCTTCGTCGCGCAGGTCCAGCGCCACCAGGTGCACGTCAAACGGCGCACAAGCCTGCGGCCAGACAATCCCATAGCCATCGTGATGAGACTCGACGATTGCGGCCAGGAGCCAGCCCAGGTCCAGCCGCCAGCCCGCGGTCCAGAGCGCGTGTGCCTTGCCCTCCGCATCCAGATATTCCCCGTCGGGTTGGCAAGGGGCGGGAGCCGTCGTGTGTGCTAGCGCAAAGGCGGTCTCGAACTCGAGGGGAGAGTTGCACTGCGGGCAGGGATCGCCCGGCTCCATCTGGGCCAGGTCGGCCCACTCACCCGGCTCAAAGTCACGGGGGATATTGATATTCCGTAGGTGATAGCCAGGCCGGTTCGCTCCGGTCACCCAGTTCCTGCCACAGCGCACCGATGGGTCTGCGACCACACGGACCCGGCTCCGATCCAGCCCAATGGGCGAGGCATAGCCGCCAACGGCACCCACCACCGCCAACTCGTCTTCCAGGCTGGCATAATACCGGTCCGTACCCAGAACTCGCGCCAGCTTGATCTCATCCACAGCGCGGTCACCGCGGATGACGACGCAGGTCACGCGACCGGCAACGGAATAGAAAACCATCTTCAGGGTTTGCGCGGCAGGAATACCGAGGAACTCGGCCAGAGAGGCGATGGTGTTGCAACCGGGCGTCTCGATCTCTTCGGGAGCAAGCTCGTCCCCAGCGGGCAGATCGGGCCAGGTTACCGCCGCCCAGGAACGTTCGGCAGCGTAGCCACAATCCGGGCAGCACACCATCTCTCCATCCCCAAGCAGATGGGGGAAAAAGACGTGGCGGCCCGCATCGCCGGCCTGGGCCCAGACGACCTCCAGAGCGCACGCCTGCAACAGGTCCGCCAGGGCCGAATCGAGCTGCTGCCCGGCCGCAACCATACCGGCGCCGTCAAAGACGTGTACCTGGACAGAGGGAGACTCGCCGGCGCCGAACAGCCCGGTGCGTCCCCGGGGCTGGAGACCATTCTGAGAGACGAATTCAAACAGCCACACCGGCAACTGCCTGTACGAGTCCACCTCGCGACCTAAAAGGTGGGACAGAGCCCTGGAACGGTCCGCGTCGGGCAAATGAGGTAGCACAATCTCTTGGGCGTTATGCCGTGCGAGTTGAGATCGGACCAGTGTCTCCAGGCGACGAAGCACGCGGCCACCCAGGGGCAGATAGGCAAACTGGCCCACCTCCAGCCCCCGGACATAGCCGGCGCGCACCAGCAGTTGGTGGCTGGCCAGTTGAGCCTCGGATGGCGGCTGGCGTAAAGTCTTGCCCAAAAGCGCAGAAAGGCGCACAGGTCCCTCCTCGAATCCATTTCACGTGAAAAGGCACGACGGGCAGAGGCCAAATGCAAGTACTGCGTCAGGTGATCTTGACGACAATGTCGTGGATGACATTGGCCGCCTCGTCACCCCGGTCGGCACAATTGCTCAGGTGGCGATAGAGCTCACGCCGCTTGAGCATCTCCATGACATGGTGGATATCCTCGGGACCGGAGAACAGGTCGGCGACTGCCTCACGATATACCCGCTCGACGCGGTTCTCCAGAGCCTTGGCCCGAGATGCGTGCTCGGTCGCTACCCCTGGGTTTTTCATGAGACGCAGCATGGCCAGGTGAATTTCCTCCGCTGCGTCCTGTAGCAAGGAAACCAGGCGGCGCAGGTAGTGATTGGGCTCTACATCGAGGACTTCCATCTCCTCGACGGTGGCGTAGGCATAGTCCATTACGTCATCGATCGCACGCGACAAAGCAAAAAGGTCCTCTCGATCGATGGGCGTGACAAAGGTACGGTTCAACTCGTCGATCAGGATGCGGCGTACCTCGTCAGCATCTTTTTCCGCCTGCCGCACCGTGCTGGCATGCTTATCGGATCGCTTTTTCATGTACGATTCAAGCGCGTCCATTCCATGCAGCGTGATCTCGGTCTGCTCGATCAACAGCTGCAGAAACTTGCCCTTCCGCGGCTTGAAGAATTCTTTCAGTCCCAAAAGTCAGAGCCTCCCTATGCCAGACAGGATAGATCCAATACCCTGTCGTGGCGCCAGTCCGTCACAAACTCCCACGCCACCAGTCGGCACCGGAAAAGAAAAGGGAGAACGCTGGGGCTCTCCCCTCAACCTATTCCCGTCCAACCTCCTGTAGCCCAGGCAGTATATCATGGCGGCCCCAACTTGTCAAACGGCTTTTCGCACCCCGCCCCAGGCGCCTCTGTGAGCGCGATTTCGTTGACAATGAACCCTGGATGTGTTATAGTCAGGACAGGTCTGGCTTCGACAGCGGGGGAAGGCATAGCAATGATCGATGCTTTTCGAGTCGCCTGGCAAGGCATAAAGGATCTGTGGGAGGAGTTTGTTCTCCTAATCCTGATGAACATCATCTGGAGCCTGATCGCTCTGCTGGCGATCGCGCCCCTGTTACTGCTGGGCGGCTCCGATCCATTTCTGGGTCTGGCCCTGAGTTTCGCGCTTTTCTGGCCCCTGCCTGTGGTTACCGGCGCCCTTTGCTTTGTCACCAATGAAGTGGTCCGGGGGAATATCATCGGCTGGGGGACCTTTGCCACCGGCCTGCGGCGCTATTGGCGCAAGAGCCTGATCGTAGCGGCCATTAGCCTCACGATCCTGGTCCTTATCGCCATCAACATCCAATTCTACGCCGTCGTGCTGCAAGGCGTATGGACCAACTTTGCGGTGAGCATCTGGGCCATCCTCGGCATCTATTGGCTCATCGTTCAGATCTACTGGTTCCCCATGATCCTCGAACAGGAGGATGAGAAGGTGTTCCTTGCGCTTCGCAACGCACTGGCCCTGCCCATCATCACGCCCGGCTTCTCGTTGACCATACTCCTCGTGTTGATCATCCTGGCCATCCTGTGCACTGCCCTCACTGTGCCACTGGCTCTGTTCATGGCAGTGCTGTTGCTTTTGATCGCGAACCGCGCCACGCGCAGCCGGATAGAGATGGTCCAGCAAAAGCACGAGAGAAGGCAAGGGGACAGCGCCGGGAAGGTGTGACCCTCACGGCAGGCGTTACAGCAGTCCCTCCTGCCCTGAGCCGTGCCAGCCGGCGCCCCGAACAGTGTACTCACCTTTCACCTGCATGAAAAAACACATCCCTGCCGGTGAAGCAAGGATGTGCGTTTGGCGCTGGTGCCCCCGAGAGGATTTGAACCTCCACGCCCTTTCGAGCACAGGTCCTCAACCTGCCGCGTATGCCAGTTCCGCCACGGGGGCCCGCAAGTGGTATTATACAGGGTTTCACCTCGCTTGTCAATTCGCCGGAAAACCGGCGCTGATCGCAGCCTCAGCGGATGTAGGCCGCCTCGCGGCCGGACAGGGCATCCTCGATGCGGATCCCGTGATCGCACACCAGGTCCTGCGGAAGCGAATCAGGGGCAAAGTAGGCGACCTCCAGCGACTCTTCTCCGTCAGCGCGCAGCCTTCCGCCCACGACACGGCACTCGAACGTGGCGCTCACCAGGTGCGCCTGGTCCCCATTGGGAAAGGTGACATGCATGAAGGCAGGATCGGAATAGATCCCGACCAGGCGGACCGGCTCCACTTCGAGGCCTGTCTCTTCGCGCGTCTCGCGCACCACGCAGTCCACGATCCGCTCACCTGGTTCCATAACGCCGCCAGGCAGCGACCAACCCCGCCCGTCGCCTCGGCGGATCAAGAGTACATGCCCGCGCCCATCACGGATGACGGCAGCGGCGGCCGGCGTCAGAAGGGTGATGTGACCAATGCGCTCGCGCAAAAAGGCAATATGAGGTGGCACCGGCATGCTTCATCCCTCGCACTTGCAGGCAATACCCTGGCCCATGCCCTTGGGCCAGCAACGCCCACCCGAGATGCAGGCAGCCGCCGTCGCCTCGCCGCTGCGCAGTCGGTTGGGCAGATCGGGCTCGCGGATGAGGGGCCGGCAAAGGGATATCATGTCGGCATCGCCCGCCGCCAGCACTTCGTCCATGAGTGCCCGGCTGCGCAATCCGCCAACCAAAATCACCGGCAGGTGGGTGGCTGCCCGGGCCCGCTGGGCAAGTGAACGGAAATAGGCCTCTGGCTCCTTCGAACCGACCGCCAGCCGGCTGATAAAGTCAGAACCACCGCCATATCCCCCACTAACCTCTACTGCATCCAGCTTCAGGTCGGCCAGGCGAGACACAACGCGAACCCCATCGTCAGGAGTCAAACCATCCGGCACGCGCTGAAGATTGTCCATCATGCCCAGCTTGATAAACACTGGAAACTCGGCGCCCACCTCGCCCCGGACTGCCTCGCACACCGCAGCCAAAAAGCGCAGCCTCCGCTCAGAACTGCCGCCCCAGGCGTCCCGGCGCCGGTTGGTGTGGGGCGATAGGAACTGGCCGATCAGATAGCCATGGGCGCCATGGATCTGCACCGCGTCAAAGCCAGCCAATTGGGCACGGCGGGCCGCCCGTCCAAAATCATCTGCGGCATCGGCAATATCAGACGGAGTCATCTCGCGGGGAACTCTGCCGGAGCGTGTGGGCACCGGTGAAGGTGCCATTGTACCCGGCGTGCAAGCCTCATCGCAGTGGCGCCCACCGTGATTGATCTGCAACGCGATGCGCCCCCCATTCTGATGGACGGCAGCGGCCAATGTCTTCAGGCCGGGGATCATCTCGTCGCAGTGCGCGCTGAGCATCTCGGGATGAGCCTTGCCTCTGGGGGCGACGTACGCATGGCCGCTGATAATCAGGCCCACGCCGCCACGGGCCAGGCCGCTCAGAAGCGACGCGAGGGCAGGGGTGGCCCGCCCGATAGGCTCCGTGGCAAGCCGTTCCGCTGTAGCGGAGCGCACCAGCCGGTTGCCCACTTCCAGGCTACCGATCCGGACGGGGGAAAACAGGTTCACCTGCTTGTTCGACAAAGCCGCATTCCTCCCACACAATATGCAGTTTCTGCGCTACCTCGTTGAAGCCACAACAGCACACCAGGAATGTTGAGATGCAGGAAGAACGAGTCTGACGGCAATGCTCGCTACACGGTGCCGCGCAACAACAAAAACACCACCGCCAATACCAGGCCCAAGAGAAAAAGAGCCAGCAGAAGAAAAACCGGGATAAAGAAACGACCTTGCCGATCCGGCTGTTCTGCCTCTTCGATAGGTCTCAGCGAAGGATAGATGTGCGCCTTTACCTCGGCTGGCGCCGAGTCGATGGGCAGTTCTTTCAGCCAATCAGGTAGCTCGGCCTCGGCCAGCATCACCGACTCATCTGCTTCCAGCGGACCCGGTTCCATGCCCTCTGGCAAGCCAGATGGCCGCTCGGCAGCCTCGGCCGATACCCAAAAGTCGCCACCCGCTACGGCGAGTTGATGCAAATCCAGGGCAATCGCACCCAGGCGCTGCCCACACTGGTTGCAGAACTCACCATGGGGCACGATCTGGCGGCAACGAGGACACAGGACCATCTCGTCGCCGCGCAGCAACGTGCCGCAATTGCGGCAAAAGTAGCCACTCTCGTCCATCCCGCATTCCGGGCAAAAAGAACCCTCTGGGTCCATCTCGTCCCGTTGCCTTGACTCCATAGCAGCTCATTCCCCCCTGAGAATCACCCTTCATTTTACCCCAGGACAGGCAAAACGGCAAACCCAACAGCCAGTGCGTTTGCCCGGCCGCAGGGATATCAACCATCGCGCCTTGAGGATGGACCAAGCGGCAATAAATAGGTCCGAGGGGAGGGAACAACGGCCAGTGCTAAATCGAAACGATGCCCCCGAGTACCAGAAGGCCCAGCAGAATGGGCTGGTGGATCAGGTAGATGAAGAGCGAATGCTTGCCCAGATAGGCGAGCGCTCGAATTGGGACGGTGTGCGACAAGTCAGGCAAGGCGAATCGGCGGACTCCGCAGGGGTATAGGGTGAAACCCGCAAACACTCCCAGGAGGGCAAAGCCAAACCAGGGAAGGATGGGATAGTAGTCCACCATGTGACGTCCGAACTGCGGAACACCCAACCAGAGCAACCAGGGGTGCAGCACCTTCAGACTGCCCAAATAAACACCCAGGCCAATAGCCGCGATGCCGCCGACCAGGCTGGCCCAACGCGATCGCAGAAAGGGAAAAGCCAGGATGACAGAAAGGCCAAGCAGGTGCAGGATACCAAAAACCACAAACCCGCTGCCCAGAACCAAATAGGTAACAACCGTGATAACCATTCCCCAGCCAACGAGTGAGGCGCCTCGCTGCAAGTACCTGTAAAACAACTGCTTCCTGTCCAGCTCTGGCATCAGTCGGTGGTATCTCAGCGTCAGTGAAAGCCCCATCACCAGAATGAACGTTGTGCCAATGCTACGGGCGACAAGCTGCCACGATAGGGAATACATATTGCCTGCATAGACGTCAAAAAATGCCAGATCAAATAGCAAGTGATAGCCGATCATCGCGATAACGGCGATGCCACGGATGGTGTCCACCTCCCACAAGCGGCGATATGCGGGTCCGGTCTGCTCCGTCTCCATGTTGACGTGGTTCCTCTGTGCGTGGGGTTGTTTCATTCTACCGTGTACGCCACTCCAAAGCGCGCTAGTCGGATAAGGCCCTCTCCAGAAAATCAAGGACTTTTCGTTGATACACATCGGGGTAAGTCCAGGCGGACCAGGCGTGCCCCGAGTCGTTGATCCAGATCTCTTTGGGTTCGTTGGCCGCTTTGTACAGGCGACGGGCATGATCCTCGTGGGTGAGAATGTCCGCGGTGCCGTGAATGATCAAGACCGGCATGTGAATGCGAGGCATCAGCTCTTCCGGTCTCGGGACACCGGGTACCAGCCAATCAGGCGGCAGGCGGTACCCCTGGGCATAGTCCGTGTCATTCCAATCAGCGAACAGGCTGTCCAGGATCAGCGCATCCAGAAGCTCATCCTGAATGGCGGTGTTCACCAGGGCAGCAGCGCCCAAGCTCATGCCCAGGCCGGCAACCCGGTCACCCACCCCTTCAGCCTCCAGCCAGCCCAGGGCGGCCTGTACATCCAGAACTTCATCAGGGCCAATGGTGGTGGGACGCGGGTCGCTGCCGCCATGACCGCGAAAATCAAAGATCATAACGTTGTAGCCAGCGTCGTGGAGCCAGGGTATAAATCGCAACATGCCCTCTTTGGAACCAAGGAGGCCATGGGTGAGCAATACCGTGGGCGCGCCAAGGCCGCCGGCAGGCACGTACCATGCCGATAACTCGAGGCCATCGGCCGTGGATAGCGTGAGATCGCGGTAGTAGATACCAGCATCGGCGGGAGTGCGCCAATAGGGCCACTGAGGCGGGGCTCCTCCGCCCGAGGGGTTATAGGTCAGATCGTATCGGGCCAGGGTACGATGTATAGTGTCCCAGATAGGAGAGTAGGGCTGGCGGAAAATGTCACTCGCGGCAATGGGGATGGCAGCAGCAATCAAAACCAGGATAAAGAGCAGGAGAAAGACAGTATACTGCGCGCGCGCTTTGCTCATACTGTGATCTCCGGCGCGAAGGACAGGTAGAGGATGACTGGAGATGGATCAACTCCACGGTCAAACAGTGTCAGACAGTCTCTCCAAGCTGCCTCATCACAAAGGTCAACCCGGCCGGCAAAACGCTCCAGGCCAGGTGTAGATTTGGGTACCAACCGCGCCACGTTATCACTCACTTGATACAGGGCCACCTCGCATGCCATTCGAGGCTGCTGCCAACGTTGAGAGCCCATCGCAGCCAGGGCCCGCACATCCTAGCACAGCCACGGAAGGTTGTCAAATGATCGCCAGGGCAGACAGCGCGGCCTGACCATCACGCCGGCACGGGCAAACTGGCAGAAATAAAGCACCGGCTTGTCTCAGGATTTGTCGGGGTTATGGGAGCCGGCTTCAAGATCCGGATAAGGTGGCAAGGTCCGCAGATGCTCGGAGCGACGTTGCATCTCTTGCACATGCTCCACCTGGGCCACAGTGACTTGATAGGTTTCTATTATTCTCTCCATCGCCCACCCCTGCTCCAGCCTCCACAGGATCTTGTCCAGGGTCACATAGTCCATGCCGAGTGCCAGCTCGTCCACAATACCCGGGATCAGGTCAGGGCTGGGCGCCTTGTTGAGGATTTTTACCGAAACACCCAGGTAGTCAGCCAGTTGACGCACCTGCGTCTTGTACAGTGGCAGCAACGGCTCGATGTCGGCCACGTTGTCGCCCCATTTGACGACAAAGCCGGTCATCGATTCACTCTTGTTGGTGGTTCCCAACACCAGGCGATTCTCCAGGTCCGCAACATAATACAGGGTTACCAGGCGCATGCGGTGCTTGACACGCGTATAACCATGGCCGGTATCGATCAGGCGCTTCTTCTCGCCAAGGTCTCTGGTTCCCAACAAGCCCGCACGGAACGGCATCTCGCCCAGAGCTTCGACCTGGGCCCCGTGCTGGTGCTGCACAATCGCCGCTTTCAAACCTCGCGTGCCCAAGATCCTCAGTGGCGTCAAGCCATAGATCCCCATGGCTGAAAGCATCGGCGTGAGGCTCACTTCTTGATACTGGAAACCTAGCCTTTCGATCTCGGCAAGGGCATCGGCCTTGCTGTCGGGGCTCGAGTCCCGTTCGGGAAGGAGTAGAACTTTGACCTTTTCTGGGCCCAAAGCCCGGGCGGCCAAGCTCGCTACCACGGCCGAGTCGATGCCCCCACTCATGCCCAACAACACACCGTCCCGTTGGAACTCGTCCACCTGGCAGCGGATGAAATCCTCGATCCGTTCGGCGACTTGCGCAGGATCGATTTGCATCGACTCCTGCAGACTGGATTGCTCTTTCTTAAAGGCCATCGATCCACTCCTTCGTGGTATGGAACTGCTTGGACGGCGGCCTCCATCTTGGCCTGGCGTAGAACACAGTCCACGCCAAGTGGGGGGGCGGTCATTGTTCTATGCGGCGCTCGGCCGGACATGGGGACTTGCACGAGGGCGTCTCATCCGACCCATCTTGGCTACCCTGTGCTGGCGCCGAGCCCCTTGGTCACGGATTGCATGTCCTGCCGGCGACATTCTACCACATGTAAGGCGAGAATGCCAAGAGGCAGCCCTGGGAACCGGTGCCACTCCTTATCGGTTGCGTTCGACTGCATCCAACTACCCTTTTCTGCAGAAACCTGGTATAATCGGGCGCTACCAGAACGCAGAACACCTTGGCGAACGATCACCATAGGTGCTATCGACAGATACGGCGTTGTCATCAAGGAGTGGAACTATGGAAGAGGTTCGCACAATTGCCCAGAAAATCACAGACAACGTAGAGGATGTCATCGTCGGCAAGTACGAGGCCGTGCGACTGACCGTCATTGCTTTGCTATGCGAGGGCCACATATTGATTGAGGATGTGCCCGGCACGGGCAAGACCATGCTGGCCAAGTCTGTGGCCAGGTCCCTCGGGTGCAGCTTCCGCCGCATTCAGTTCACACCCGACATGCTTCCCAGCGACGTGACCGGCGTGTCGATGTTCAACCAAAAAACGCGCCAATTCGAGTTCCGCCCCGGTCCCGTCATGGCCCAAATTGTGCTCACCGATGAGATCAATCGCGCCACGCCCAAGACCCAATCGGCCCTCCTGGAAGCCATGGAGGAACACCAGATCACGGTCGACGGCATTACCTACCCCATGGAGGTGCCTTTCCTGGTGCTGGCTACCCAGAACCCTATCGAGTACGAAGGGACCTTTCCCCTACCCGAGGCCCAGTTGGACCGCTTCATGATGCGGATCAGCTTGGGATACCCCGGCTCGGGTGACGAGATCACCATGCTTGACCGCCAGCAACACGTGCATCCTGTCACACGCATCGAGCAGGTGGTGACAGGCGAAGAACTGATTGCAGCTCAACAGCAAATCAAAGACGTCCTTGTTAACGACCTGGTCAAAGAGTATATCGTCAAGCTGGTGAATGCCACCCGCAAGCACCCCGATGTGTACCTGGGCGCCAGCCCCCGAGGGAGCATTGCGTTGTACAGGACGGGACAGGCCCGCGCGGCCATCCTGGGCCGCGATTATGTCATCCCCGATGACATCAAGGCCCTGGCCATGGTCACACTTGCCCACCGCCTGATCATCAGCCCGTCGGCCCGCATCAAGAACATAGATCCCCGTGCCGTGATTCAGGAGATCCTTGATAGCACACCTGTGCCCGGTGCCCGCGTGCGCTCACAATAGATGTTGCCATTGTGCAATCCCCAGGCGCCGGTCCCACGGGGCGGCCTGATGCCTGATCCAATTCCGCTGTCCGGAGCAGGCACAGGCCGCGCGCGCAGTGGGGAAGGCCGGAGCATGGGCTGTAAGAACGGAGAAACGTAGATGCCAAGAGCAGACCTTGTGTTGCTGCACGCCCCGAGCGTGTATGACTTTCGTAAAGAGTCGATCCTATACGGACCGGTGAGCGATTTGGTACCCAGCACACCGGTATTCGAGATGTACCCCATCGGCCTGACAACCATTGCCGAGTATCTGGAGCGTAGCGGGTTTCGTGTGCGCATCGTTAACCTGGCTGTGCGAATGCTCAACAGCGACCGCTTCGACCCCGAAGCGCTGATTCGAAAACTGGAGCCGGCGGCCTTTGGCATTGACTTGCACTGGATGCCTCACGCACACGGCGCCATCGAAGTCGCACGCATGTGCAAGAAACTCCATCCCGACATCCCGGTGATGTTTGGCGGCTTTTCCTCCACCTACTATCACGAGGAGTTAATCCGCCGGCCAGAGGTCGACTTTGTCGTGCGCGGTGACTCGACCGAAGAGCCTGTCCTGAAGCTGATGCAACACCTGACCGGCCGGCCGGGAGCGCTCTCTCTGGCCGATATCCCTAACCTGACCTGGCAGGAACCGGACGGCACCGTCCGGGCCAACGAAATCAGTTACAGCCCTGAGAACCTGGATCACGTGCTGATTGATTACAGCTACGTAGTCAAGGCTGTGGCCCGCTACCGGGACCTGGCGAGCGTTATCCCGTTCAAGGGCTGGCTGGGCTATCCAATCACCGCCGCGCTGAGCGTGCGGGGCTGTACGCACAATTGCCGCACCTGTGGCGGTTCCGCTACCGCTTTTGCCGCACTGCACAACCGGCGCCGCCCGGCCTATCGCGCCCCCGAGGATCTGGCTCAGGACATACACAACATCGCCCGCTTTAGCAAGGGACCCGTCTTTATCCTGGGGGACATCCGCCAGGCAGGCGATGAATACACCGACCGATTCCTGCGGGCCGTCCACGGCTATCAAGGGCCGGTCATCCTGGAGCTGTTCCAGGACGCAGACCGCGGGTTCATCCGGCGTGTGGCCGATGCCCTGCCCAACTGGACGCTCGAAATCTCGTTAGAGAGCCACAGCGAGGAGGTCCGGAAAGCCTTTGGCCGGCCGTTCAAGAACGGTCCGATCGAAGATACGATGCGCTATGCCCTGGAGTTGGGCGTGCAGCGCTTGGACATCTTTTTCATGATCGGCTTGCCCAAGCAGGATTACCAGTCGGTGATGGATACTGTAGACTATTGCCGGTACCTGATGGCCGATCTGGACCAAGGTCCCAGCCGCCGCCTTATTCCCTTCATCTCGCCACTGGCGCCTTTCCTGGACCCAGGAAGTCCCGTGTTCGAAAACCCAGAACGGTATGGCTACCGCTTCTTCGCCCGCTCACTGGAGGAGCACCGCCAGGCGCTGGTGCAACCCAGCTGGAAATACGTCCTTAACTACGAGACCGAGTGGATGAACCGCGATCAGATCGTAGACAGCACCTACGAGGCGGGCCTGCGGTTGAACCGTCTCAAGGCAGAGTGTGGTGTGATCGAGCAGGTGCAGGCGGGACGCACGGAAGCCCGCATCCTGAAAGCGCGGCGCCTGATTGCTCAGGTGGACGACATCATGAGCATTCAAGACATCGAGCGTCGTGCCAAGCTACTGCGCGCGATCAAGCCGCAGATAGACGATGCCAACCTTTCCACGGTGTGCGACAAAGCCGAGTTGAATGTGCCCATGCGTGGTATCAAGCTCAACCTGCCGCGGGCAGCGAGCCTTTTCGTCGAGCAGACGCTACGGCGCCTGCTGCCGCAGAATCGAAAAGACGTGGTGACCCGTTGACAGAAACTGCGCTCCCCGAGTTTATCGTGATCGGCCATATCACACAGGACATGCTGCCAGGTGGCGGATTGGGCCTGGGAGGCACTATTTCCTACGCGGCGACTACTGCACAGCGTATGGGCTATCGCGTGGGTGTGGTAACCAGCACCGGCCCAGACCTGAGTGCGGAGCAGGCGCTGCCCTTTGCCCAGATAGCCTGCCGCCAATCTGCCAAGACCACCGTCTTTGAGAATATCTACCTGGATGGCGAGAGAAGGCAGATCCTCCACCAGCGGGCAGGAACCCTACATTGTGAGCACGTGCCGAGAGAATGGAGGAACGCCCTAATAGCCCATCTCGGTCCTCTCGACCAGGAAATCGGCGAGGATGTCTTTCGTTGCTTCGGCGACAAAGTGCTCATTGGGGTCACCCCTCAGGGGTTCCTCCGTCGCTGGGACGACCGGGGGCGGGTTTCTTTCGTCGACTGGGATCCGCCCGAATCGATCCTGCGGCGCATCAACGTGTTGGTCCTCAGCGAGCAGGACGTACCCGACCCGGACGGCCTGGCGCGAGCCTGGGGAAGATTCATAGAAGTCATCGTCGTCACACGCGCCGAAAGGGGAGCCACGGTCTTTCATTCAGGTGAGCCGTGCGACTATCCGGCCCGGCCCGCCCAACAGGTCGATCCGACGGGCGCAGGCGACGTCTTCGCAGCAGCGTTCATGGTCCGCCTGCTCGAAACAAAGGACCCCTGTCAGGCAGCGCGGTTTGCCAACGCCGTAGCCTCGTTTTCGATTGAGGGCCCAGGCATACGTGGCATTCCTATGCGCCCTCAGGTCGAGGCCTACCTCCGCGTCGAGAGCAGTCTGGCAGTCGTCAGCATGTAACCTTCATCCTCGCATCCGTGGCCGTCACGCCAACCATCATCACGCCCTGTTGGCGGTGGCGGCGTACACCTGGCCGGCCGGGCAGCCCCAGACAAAGGCGCACAAGACCGCTTGCATCCTGTGCGCGGCGCTATGCTGACGCTGAGGCTTGCCGAGCCTGACCATTGAGCGCCGTACGAGCATCGCAGGAGGACAGGGGACCACCAGATTCGCGGCGTTTGGTCTTTATGAAAAGCTATGGTACAATGCAAGTCGTAGGCGGTGGATCATGGGCAAGCGGATTGCGTGCTACACCTGGGAAAAAGGGGGAAGATGCAATGATAAATCCATTCTCGTTTCAGATCGATCAGTTCCTAAGGTACATTACCGAAGAGAAGGGCTACTCGAGCAATACCCTCGCTGCATACCGTAACGATTTGACCCAGTTCTTGGCTTTTGTGAGTGGCCGCGTTGATGGATGGGACAAGGTCAACCGCGAAATCCTCATAGACTATATCATGACCATGAAGGCGGATCAGGAATACGCGTCGTCCACCGTTGCGCGCAAGGTTGCCGCCATCAAGTCGTTCTTCCACTATCTGGTGGACAGGGGCGAACTCGAGGATGACCCGACGGCGACGCTCGACTCTCCCAAGGTGCGGAAGCGCTTGCCGAAGGCCATTCCCGGAAAGGACCTGGAGCGCCTACTGACCGAACCTGCGCGAGAGCAAACGCCCAAAGCGCTTCGGGATCGGGCCTTGCTGGAAGT